>Ga0115842_100314_pt1 | contig 19006 bp, 15 predicted proteins | sample InSIn2SAF170_2_FD_83856 | JGI IMG/M metagenome (GOLD analysis project Ga0115842, IMG submission 83856)
CAGGTTATAATACTGTTGTCGCCCCAAAACTCAACTGGTCAATAGGAATTAAGCTCTCAGAGATGGAGAGAAAAGCTATTTTTCACACCAACCATGTAATAGTTGCAAAACAGGAATTTGATATGTGCATAGGTGAGCCTTACAGTGGTTTGTCATTATAATGGGGAGAGTTTGTTAACAGGAACCATGGAGGTGAATACGACGTAGCACTATTCAAAAGACATTTTGTGTATTATATAATCAAAACACCGTTCTTGACCCACAGGCAGACTGGTCTCAATTTTCCCACTTCAAATAAGCTAATTCACCACCTTTCGAAAATTAAGCATGGGGATGGCATGTTTGAACGTACCTCTCCTCGAGATTTCTAATTCTGATGCAACAGACACGGTTTTCTCTGCTCCGAGAGCTTTTTCTCTACTTCCTGTAGAGAGCTTCTACTGCTCCTGGAGGATGTCACGGTCCTGCAGAGCAAGTGCTGGATGCGGGAAGAGTTTGAACTAGGCCAAGAAACACGGGCTAACGAACTGTAGAGGAGGAGGATGCTCACGTTGCTGAAAACCGACTGTAAGCGTAAATGACAGTAGTTGAGGTGCGTTCTATGGCCGAATGATTTTGAAATATGGTGTAATTCATGGCGCGGGGGGTGAGGTGTCCAGGTCGAGCTATTAGACAACGTCACGACCATCATTCTTGGACGTGTCTCTGACCGCCAATATCTATCTTTGCCATTACCCGCTGTCATCCCTGTCAGTCCACCGACTTCACTGCAAATCTGCTAATTATCCCTGACTAAACACTTCCCACGTGTCGTCCCCATGTCCTTCCAGTGGAATCGTGTGTAACCATGCTCATTCGGATCCCACGAGGAAATCCTACTGGCTATGGTTGTCCAGTCAACTAGCCATTGCATTTGTTCAATCTGCACATTCACAGACATGCATGTTTCATAGTATAGTTCATGCAATTTAGCGAAATAGGGTTAGGCACTTACCTATGCAACCGTGGATGTGTTTCACAGGTCTTTGGAGGTGAAATAATGGCTCTTCTTCACTGCTGCTTCGTGCTCAGGAGTTTGAATTCCATCGTTCATTGGCTGATGTTGAATGCAGGATTCAGAATTCGATCCAATGGTCGTGAACATGCATGCATGGCTCCGAATTCTCTCTATCATTGAGGAGGTTTTCACATTCAAGCGGAGCTGGTTACATGCCTCCTATGTTGATCTCAACTGCTTTTGACTCTATAGTGTGTATTCCAGGCAGATCAGTTGCTACAAGATTCCTGTAGGAGATCCTGTTGCTGCTTCTCCCCTTGGGCTACATGCTAAAACGAACAGGGTTATTCTCACGATTGACAGGTCCTGATGAAGCTTTAACAGGTAAAGTGTACAATCTTGATGTACTCGATTTGTCCTTTGAGGGAAAATGATTGCAATCTGAAGAAATCAGGACTTGTTGCATGACTATGCAGGAAACAGGACTAGATTGTGGTAATGGTGGTGAAAAGAAATGAAACAGGTGATGGATGGACAAAAAAGATGGTTCCATGCCTCATCAACAGATTCCAAGCCTTGAATCGCTCTTCAAAATCGATTTTGGCCTGCCCGAAGGACTTATAGGATGTTTCTTGTTGAAATACAAAACTTCCTGTAGAAAGCCCTGAAACTTCTTGTAGGAGATTGAATCTTGACCCGAATGTGTCCAAATCCTGAAAAAATGAGTGGCCATGGAGGGAGTGTTTGTGAGGATGCCTGGTAGCTTGGGATGGACTCCTGTCCTTGATTTGTGTGACCCTTTTTCTCTGCATTATATCCATGAAACCTACAGTAATTTCAAAGATCATACCTATTTTTTCCTTTCTCTTTGTTTTTTCTTTTTTTTGAGGGACAACAGGGGTGCCTCCGTGAGGTTTTCACCCCCACTATCTGCCTTGGGTGCCTCAAAGAGGTTTTCACCCAAGGATCTTTTATCCAAATTCTTTATTTTCTGCGAGACAACAGGGGTGCCTCCCTGAGGTTTTCACCCTTACTGCTTGCCCTGGCCGCCTCAAAGAGGTTTTCGTCTAGGAATCTTTTTTTCTTTTTCTTTCGATGATCAAGGTGTGGTCGGAACAGAGGCAAAAACCTGCCCTATTACCATCATTGATTTTTCCACAGTTTCAATGAATTCCTACCTTAAAGGTGTTTCTTGTAGATTTTCAATTGATGCCCATTGATGAGCATGGGAATGGCCTCTTCATCAATGGTCATAATGAGGAATGAACCATTGTCATTGCATTTCTCCATTGTATATGGTCCTAACCATCTTGTCCTTCAGAATAGTCGAGTGTCCAAGCACCGAAACCCTTGATCGCTCCACCTGGAAAGGAAACCAACAATCGAGAGTCAAATTACAGTGGAAACAAAATACAAAGGATTAAAACAATTTTATTTTTGAATGAGCAAATACTACACAGGGACTCCGCTTATCTAACAGACAAGCCATGACCACTGTAACCTCGGATTGTCCTCCTACTCACAAGGAGCGGAAGATGATTAGAACCAGAAAGAAGGACAAGTACAAAGATATAGCATAGAAGGAAAGCTTACCAGTCAAGTTGGCAGAGGAATCGACAGAGAACGCCACCATTAGTTTGCCGAGACCATGCATGAGCCAAATCAGTGCTGAAGAACGAGACCGAGAACCACATACTCATCAACCAACACACATAGGTGACAATAGTGAAAACCCAGGTGACAAATCGAGTAAAGGACGCATAGAGGAAGAGACCCATAAAACCAACAACAGAAAACACAAGAACAGTCTAGACACAAGCAAAGAAACAAACCTTACCAGGGTTCAACAGCTCAACAGACGAACGAGACACTTCCAAAACAAATTCCCAATGAGTGGACTCGTGAAGACCACCGAGAGCATGCAGCTCAAAGAACTCGGAGCAACAAAACCCTGGACTAGCGAAAAGAACCCATATTGAAACTTGCTGACTACTAGCGTGTAGCTCAGAGAACCAGGTGGACGAGTTTCGAACAAATAGGAAAGCATCACAGAAAAAAATCACAGTGAAAACGTGAGGGTCGTCGAGAGCTCACAGATTAAAGCATCGGAGGAAACACAAAACCAAAGGAACACAAGGGTGGCGAAAACCCTATACCAAGGTGGGGTTTTAGGATTCCAAGAAGGGATAGGTGCCGCTCAACACATAAACAACGTACCATTATCGTAGAACCTCTTAATTAAACATAGATTGAAAATCAAGTTACATATATCCGAAATATGGTGGTTATAAACATCAATTGACAGTACAACATCAAGTGGGAAGTAACGACGACAGGACCACGTGGGCTGGCCCCATCAGATACAATCTCTCTTGAGATGCAAACATGTTTTAGAGTGAAAAGAGAGAGTTGATGCCTCTAATTGGTTATGATTTCAGTAACTCAATAAATTTTATAGTATTAATAGTTACTTTATGTGTTGATTATGTTGGAAACATAATTCTTTGGAGTTATACTAATTTGGTGTATTCACTTGAGAAGGAAGCAAAATAAAAACTACCAAACCTTTTTGGAAGATGAAAATCGAGAATGTATATTAATATGTATATTTTGTGAGTAATACACATCACACTATTATCTACATTCAAAACTAGTTTAGCTCAAATAGCCTCTACCATCCCGAACTTATCTGAGTTAGCTTAACTTAGGACGGTTTCTCTGCCATATTTTCTTTGTTCTTTGTCCTGCCCCTCTATCACTTATTTTCTTTGTTCACAGTCCTGCCCCTCTGTCACTTAGATCTGTAACTCTCAACCCTACGTCAGCTAGGTTCGAGCTAGGTTCTTTGCCCAGTGTCACAATTTTATAGCAAAAACAAGGATTCTGATTATGTGTTCCGCCTAAAGGTCTGTCTCTCTTTATGTAATATTGGTGTAGCTCCAACTCATAAAAACATCCACCCTCCACTGTTTTGTTACACCTGTCTAATTCTCTGTTTCACACCTTATTTTAAATATGTTACTTTGATTTCTACTACAAAATGTATCTCCTCTACCCGACTGGACCATTTGCACATCGTTCCATTGTTCATCCACCTTCATCCAAATAAAACAAATGGCTCTTGAAATTCGTCAGAAAAAGTACTACGATATTCTACTTAAGTCAAAGCTTGTGCCTCAACAGTAAAGAAATGAAGTTAAGCACCTAAGGTTGTAAAGGAATTTGTGTGAAACAATTGGTTCTCGGAATTAATATGAACAATAAAGCCTCAGGTGAAAGTCCTTCCTTGGCCAATCAATCCTGAATTGTGAGAGTGAGGCTACTAAGCTTATTTCAAGGTTTTTTTTGTATGAAGAAACAAAAGATTCCACCCAGGCATTGCAATATTTAGATCCCAAAATTTAAAAGGCCAAGACCAATAGATCATCGTGAAACTACAGAGAGCTCTTGGATAAGCTCAACAAATCCTTGCTTTACATGTTGAAATGCACAGACTAAGGTAGGAGTTACTTTGAGCAAGGAATTAATTTGATACAATAAATTTGGCTATTTAGTCAACAACTGAGAATTTTCTTTTGAGATGGAAACATGCATGGGTGATTAAAAACCCTATGAATGTTTCAAGTATCTGGGTATGGAGAATAAAAAAGGTTGTGCCTTCTATTATCAGTGAGGGAGGCCAACAGAAATTTGAGCCCAGACCACCTTTGAAGGTGTCTCGAAAAATAAAATGCCAAAATGATGATTTGGCTTGATGCAATGGAGATGATACTTGAAACTATTTTTCGTTGTTTAAAAAAGCTCGAGGATGCTCATAGCTCGTTCTCAAAAAACAATATCGAATTACTAATAGTGATTGGTTGGCTGAGCTAAAGGCTCGGTGTTATTGGGTTTGGTTTATAGGTTGAATTTAATAAATTTATTTTTTAAAATTACACATTAAATTAGTGTAGAGGTTGATCTGATCCAAATTGGTAGCTTAGAAGTTCAAAGGTTTTTAGATCTAGTTGAAATATGTTTCTTGCATAGTCATCAGACTTGGAATGTCTTGGATGATGGAAAGCTTTACTTCATTTTCTGGTAAGGGATTCAAAGTTAAAGAAAAAATTGTTTTAAGTTAGTTTATGGATTTACTTGTATTTTTTTGAAATTAAGTTTATTGTTTAAAATTGAGTTATAAATGGATGTATTTTCTGGTTGAAGATGACATGTTTTATTTACTTGAATTGTTGAGAAAATGGAAATAATTAATAAAGTATCAAAGTCATTGAATACTTTATTATAGTTTAGTGCTCATGATATAGTCAAAATTAACAAAAGGAATTATCACTAAAACATGTTTAAAAAATGCATAAGACAAGATTGAGTTTTTACATCTTGAATATAAGAGTCATGATTCTAAACCGGTTCTTGTTCAAAACAATTCTCCTTTTGAGTTAGAGAAAGAATCTCATCAGTAGTCAACACTTGATAAGATTAGTGAGGCCATTTCAGGAGCAGATTTACATAAAGATGCAAAGGTTTTCTTTGCACTTCCCAAGCCCATCATAAGACGCTCAGAAGAAGTCATCAATAACAAACATATATTTGGTCTTGGATATCAAAAGAAAGTGTCCTTTCACATTTTTTACTATTCCAAACCAATTTGGTTTTAGAGTCTTGGGTTCATTTAGGATAGTTCATCTTCACCTACTCCACTTCCACTTCAATTTTTCAAATGCTAACATTGTGATCTAGTTGGCCATGTGAAAGATCCATGTTTTGATCTGCACCCTTGTGACCATTGTGGAAAACACACCCATCATTGAAAGAGATATTTTAAACATGAGACTCTTGCAAGAGAAAATATTCATCTTGGATGGATCCCTTCTTGGCAATGGTGTTCAATAGGCAAGAAGTTAAATCAATCATACCTCATAGTTCATTCTTAAGTATTTACATGTCTTGCAAATTGATAGTTTTTCATCTTCCCACTTTATATCTCACAAGGGGGAAATTGATGGGGAGATATTAGATTCAAAGAAATCTCAAGCGAGCTTGAGCCACAACTTGAACAAGAGTTAGTTGTTAGAGCTTAGAGCCATACTCATTTAGTGCCAGAGTTAGAGTTGTAGCTATAGAGACCCATGTTCCATGAGCATGATTTGGTTAGTGGCTTGATTTAAACTACCACCTATAAAATACTTTGGCTCGTACTATGCATCCCATCATTGTATGGTCATCTTTAAACCATCATCATGCAACACTTCCATTTCACAGAAGACTTCAACTTCTACCCATATTCAAAATTGTTTCAGGAACTGATTTGAGCCAAGTTCCAGAGTTGGTGGTCAGCCTTAAAATTCAGGTTCTACTATCTCATTTGGTTTGTGGTTTTACTTAAATCCCCATTTCAAAGAGCACATCCAACCATTGGTTGACATGCAGTTTTGTATTTTAACCTTCTTATTGGACTCATTTTGATCCAGGTGGATCTTGGTGGCCACCTGCCATGTCCACTTGGACCCCCACCATTTGTTCTTCTCAGCATTTTCAGTTTCCTTAATTGTAGCCCAAGTGTTATGAAACCAGGTCAAGAAAAGATAGAAAAGATATATCAACGCCTTAGAATTCAGCCTCTTCGAGGGGGCAACCTCCTTTACATTACATAAATGAACAATTCTTCAATGATTCAAATGACAAAACCTCCTTTCTATATATAGGAGTCTAAGGAGTCATAATATAACCCAGCCGACCTAACAATAATAATATAAAGCCACAAAAATAACAATAAGGGAATTCTAATGGGCACATAAATAACAACATGAGGGTAATAGGGGCACAAAAATATAAATAAGGGGTATAACTACAATAGTAATGGGGTAATCACTAGTATTATAGGGACCCAACATGCCCCTCGCCTTCAAAAAAGTGTTGTCCTCAACGCTTGAGTAGTTCTGGATACTTCTGCATAAAATTCTCATCCTCCCATGTGGAATCTTCAACGGATAAGTTCTTCCACTTGATAAGATACTCTGAAATTGATCGATTTCGTAGCTGTCGAGTCCTTGTTTCTGTGACTGCTTCCGGTTCCAATATAACTTTTCCTTCTTCGTCTAGTTCTGGCAATATTTTTTGAACTGGGAGCTTGTCACCTATAATCTTCTTTAAACATGAAACATGGAAAACTGGGTGCAATCGAGAAGCTGCAGGAAGCTCCAATTTGTATGCCATAGTACCAATCTTTTGCAACACCTTGTACAGACCATAATACTTTGGTGATAATTTATTATCCTTCTTAGCTTCCTTGAGGGACATTTTCTTATATGGTTGTAGCCGTAGGAATACCCGATCACCTACATCAAAACTTTATTCGCTGTGATGTTGATCTGCCTGTTGTTTCAATCTATTTTGTGCCAACACGAGGTTATCCTTTAAGAGTTGGAGGACTTGTTGTTGATGTTTGATGTGATGTTTCACTGCTTGAACCTTAGAATTTTCTCTTAAATATGATGTGGTGGATGGTGGCTAATATCCATAAAGTGCCATAAATGGGGTCAATTTTGTTGTTGTATGGAAGGAAGTGTTATACCACCATTTAGCCAGAGACAACCATTTGACCCATTGTGTCTGTTTATCAGATACAAAGCAATGAAGATATCCTTCCAAACATTTGTTTACTATCTCAGTTTGCCCATAAGATTGAGGATGATAAGATGAGCTATGAGCTAAATGAGTACCAAGACAAGAAAATAATTTTGTCCAAAAATTTCTAGTGAAAATGGGATCTCCATCACTTACAATAATCTTTGGGTTTCCATGTAGCTTTTGAATTGTTTCCATAAATGCAGTAGAAACCGTACTGACTTTAAATGGATGTGATAATGCACAAAAGTGTGCATACTTGGTAAGTTTGTCAACTATCACCATGATGACACTCTTTCCCTCAGACTTGGGTAAACTCATGATAAAATCCATTGAAACCTCCTCCCAACGTTGGCTTGGAATGGATAAAGGTTGTAATAGACCCGGTGTCTTAATTGTTTCAACTTTATTTTGTTGGCAAACCAAACATTCCGCCATAAATTTTTAAATATCTGATTTAAGGCCATCTCAAAAAAATTCCTTCTTAACCCTGTGGTAAGTTTTTAAAAATCCTGAGTGCCCTCCTAAGGGAGAAGTGTGCAATTCCATAAGAATCTTTTGTTTTAGTTGGGAATTCTTATAGAGGTATAAGCGATCTTTGTACCATAAAGAATCATTTTTCCAGCTAAATGTATCAGATGTACTGGAATATTGTTGTAACTTTCGAATAAGTGCCCATACTTCTTCATCATTCTTCCATTCCTCCCTTGCTTCATTTATCCAATTTGGTTGGGTAATAGAAATGGCGCAAAACAATGCTTCCACATCCTCATCCTTTCTTGAGAGTGCATATGCCACCACATTTTTCTTCCCTTTTTTGTAGATGATTTCAAATTCATAACCCAACATCTTTGTGACCCACTTTTGCTGCTCTTCAGAGGATAATCTTTGTTCTAAAAAGTATTTAAGGCTATCATGATCCGTTTTTACCTTGAAGTGTCTTCCCATTAGGCAGGGTCACCATTTCTTATGTGCATGAAGTATTGCCAACACTTCCTTGTCATAAATAGCTTTGCGTAAAAACTTTCCCTTGATTAGATGACTTTCAAAAGCAATGGGTCTTTCATTTTGCATTAAAACAGCACCAATTCCATTTCTTGAAGAATCGCATTCCACAATAAAGGTTTTTGTGAAGTCTGGTGTAGCTAAGACCGGTGCTTGGCACATTGCCTCTTTAAGATGTTTGAAGGCCTTTGTTGCTTTTGGAGTCCATGAAAATGCATCTTTCTTCAATAATGTTGTTAGAGGTGCTGCTATTCTCCCATAATTCTTAACAAACTTGCGATAATACCCTATCAACCCGAGAAATCCTCGCAAATGCTTTATGTATGTGGGGATTTTCCATTCCTTAATGGCTTTAATTTTTCTAGGGTCTACCTTAACTCCTTCATGAGATACAATATGACCTAGATATTCCACCTCTTGTACTCCAAAGAAACATTTGGATCTTTTTGCATATAATTGTTTCTCCTCCAACAGTTGTAGCACCCTGTCAACATGTTCAACATGATCCTTCCAAGAGTTGCTGTAGATTAGTATATCATCAAAAAATACTAACACAAATTCCTAAGGAATGGTTTGAAAATGGAATTCATCAAACCTTGAAATGTTGAAGGTGCATTGGTAAGGCCAAAAGGCATGACCAAAAATTCATAATGACCCTCATGAGTTCTAAATGCTGTTTTAGGAATGTCTTCAGTCTTCATTCTGATTTGATGATATCCTAAATGAAGATCCAACTTGGTGAAGTAAATTGATCCATGCAATTCATCCAGTAATTCATCAATGACGGGAATGGGAAACTTATCTTTAATAGTGAGCTTGTTGAGCTCCCTATAATCCGGACACATGCACCATGATCCATCCTTCTTGTGCACTAATACTACTGGATCAAAGAAAGAACTTTGACTCGGTTGAATTATACCAGCCTCTAGCATTTCTGCAACCATACGTTCAATTTCACTCTTTTGGGCATAGGGATATCTGTACGGCCTGATGTTTGGAGGAACACTTCCTGGAATCAAACGAATAGCATGATCATGATCACGAATAGGTGGGAGACCTTTGGGAGTCTCAGATACCTTGGAATGATTGTCCAAGAATTTTTGGAGGTATGGAGAAATAGATGATTGCAATGTGGAAACATCTAGCGAACATAATTGTGCAATTACACCCCTTTGTTCCTTTTTTAGAAGCTTTGTCATACCATTAGAGCTAATTATATTTCTCGGTCTCCCTTTAATACCCCTTAATTCAACTTCCTTTCCTTCCATGGAAAATTCCATGAGAAGTTCTTGAAAATTGAAAGCTATTTTACCCGAGGATTGTAGCCATTGTAGCCATTGTACTCCTAGAACAACATCAGCACCTCCCATTGGAATAGAAAGCATTGGGCTAGTCAATACATATTCTCCCATCGATAGCTTGATATTATGGCAATTTACAGAGCAATTTATTGTTCCTCCATTTGCAACCGTCACTTGACACTCTGGTGCTGGGTATAAGAAATAATTCAATTCTTTTGCTACCTTACAATGAATAAAATTGTGGGTACTTCCTGAATATATCAACACTAGTACCTTTTTCTTCTTGATTTGTCCTTCTATATTGATGGTTTGAGGAGTGGTAATTCCTGCCAATGCATTGCAAGATATGGTCGGATTCATTTCTTTTTTATCTAGGCTTTGTTCCTGGAGTATATCCTCTTCTTTTGACCTTTCTTGCTCCTTTTCTTCTTCCTCTTCACAATCTATGTAGAATAATTTCTTCTCAGCACACTTATGACCTTTAGTGTATTTGCTATCACAACTGTAACAAAGCCCTTTTGCTCTTTTTTCTTCCAATTGTTGTGGTGTCAACCTTATTGGTTGTGGAGGACTAGGAGCAGCCACACTTCCATCTTTATTGTTGTGAGTGGTATGCTTCCTGGTTGCCATAATTTTTCTTTCCATTTTTCTTGCTAACCTGAGTGCCTTCTCTAATGAATCAGGTTCCCAAAGGCAAAAATCATGTTGGATATTATCCTTTAAAGTCCCTATGAACACATCAATCCTATGCTCCTTTGGAATATCTTTTACCTTTATGTTCAATTTTTGGAACTCCTCAATGTGCTCCATTATTGAACCCTTTTGTTTGAGACTTATCAATTGGCTAAAAAAGTGTTTCTTTTTGTATCCTCATAATGTGCTATCAATTCTTCCATAAAAATTGTCCAAGTGATAATTTGTTTACGAGAGCAAAGCCATTTATACCATACAATCTGATTTGGTTCCAAATATAAAGTTGCAATACGTACCTTTTGTGTGTTTTGCACATTATTGAGATCGAAAAATTGCTCCATTTGTAATATCCATGTTGTAGGATCCTTGCCATCAAACTTACTCATATTGATTTTTGGAATATGGTGGGTTTTTGATCCCACATTAGAGTCTAAGAAATCATGATTAACATTTCTTTTGTTCGCATCATGAGTTTCCTTTACTACCTTTTCACCATTGGTAAGTATTTCTTGTAGAAAATGTGTCAAATCTATCTTCAAATCTTCCATGCCTGCCTTCAAATTTGTGTTCAAATCTATCTTCAAGTTGTCCATATTAGCTTTCATGCCATTCATCTTAGCTTCCACACCATTTATCTTAGCTTCTGTTAGCTTTTGCAATGACATTTGTTGCACTTTTTCTTGTAATTTTGATATATCATGTAGCATTTCTTCCTCTTCTTCATGAGTCATGCTAGAGATTTCAGGTTCCTTACTAGGTGTTTAAATTTTCTTTCCTTGGGGCATCAGTTATCGATAATAATTCTGTACTATGCCCTTTGAATTCCTTCAAAATAAATTTTCAAACCAAGCTTAAGCAAAAATTTAAGAAAATCTACACACCTTTTTTCACTTTGTAGGAGCTCGATATTGCCTCTAATGTATCTCTATACTTTTCGATCAGCTAGTTCTAAATTTGTGATTTGAAGTAGCCCTCTTTCCAATGCCACAAGTCTGATCCAAATTGGATTCTCCAAGGAAGAGTTATGTGAAATCTCCCACAGTGACTTTATTATAGACTAGTTCAGTAGAGCGAACTTGTATGACGTGCCACGAGTCACTGTTTCGACCTTTGGATCTGAAAAATGCATACAAGAAACTATAGTCCATCCTATTTTCTGTAACTTCTTACAAAATTTCAATCCGATCCCCAGAGAGAAAGTTATGACGATTTTCCCCAGGTCACCGATTTGGAATGTAATTCAGGAGTCTGCAAAAAGACCAACTTCCTCAGATCATATCTCCGCAAATATAGCACTATGAGCTTTGAAATTTGGATCCAAGGTTCAGCATGATTTCTTCTCAAATGGTTTTTTTTGGCAACTTCTGAAACATCATAGAAAAAAGTTATAGCGAAAATGCCACGATGACCTGTTTGGAGCAGCGAAACCCTAGAATCCAAAGCTCTGATTCCAAATGTTATGAAACCAGCTCAAGGAAAGATAGAAGAGATAGATCAACGCCTTAGAATTTAGCCTCTTCTAGGGGGCAACCTCCTTTACATTACATAAATGAACAATTCTTGGATGATTCAAATGACACAACCTCCTTTCTATATATAGGAGTCTAAGGAGTCACAATATAACCCAGCCGACCTAACAATAATAATATAAAGCCACAAAATAACAATAGAGGGATTCTATGGGGCACAATAATAACAATATGGGGATAATAGGGGCACAATAATATTAATAAGGGATGCAACTACAATAATAATGGGGTAACTACTAGTATTATATGGATCCAATAGACCTAGTAATTCTGCTTAGCATAGTTGTTTAATTGGTTAGCTAGGGTCTGGTGTGAGTTTAGCATTACATGATTGATTTCCTCATTTCTACAATAGAATAACTCTCCCCTAGAATAGGTTTGCTCTCCTTCCATCAAAATCAAGCTTCTTCTGACCCTATAGAATTCTGGCTTGGAACTGCTGGGGTCTCTTTCCAGATGAGCAGTGACAACAGGCAGTACCTTCACTTCTACTTGTGTATAAAGCACAGTCACTTCCAGGTTTGTATGAACCCCAGGTTGATAAGTAAAGTTGGTAGCCTTGGGAGTTGCAACATTCTTTCTGCAATACCTAGGCTCATTGCTTTTTGGCACCGTTGTTAGGGAGGTGTTAGAGTAGGAGTGATTACTGCTCCTTCTATTTCTAGTCTCTAACTTTCTTTTCTTCTACTTCTAGTCTTCAATTTGCTTCCATTAGTTTATTTCTACAAAAGTAATCTAGTTAGTTTCTTTTTTTTGTCATTTATCTACTTTCCTTTCCATTCTGCAAGTAGAATTTCAATTTAGTGAGTAGTTTCCTTCTTATTAGAAGTTTTTGATTCAATTAAGCAATTTCATTCTACAAGTAGTTTTCTTTCTATCAGTAGTTTTTCATTCAACAATTTCAATTTAGCAGGTAGTTTCCTTTTTTTTATTGGTTTTCATTCAATAAGAAATTTCCTTTCTGCAGAGTACTTTCCAGCTTTAAAGAAAAATCTTACAAAAAACCAAAAACATTTCCTTTCATGCCTCGTAGGAAGAGGGATAATTCAGGAAAATTCTTGTCAAATACCCCCACTGCATCCAATAGTCAACCTTCTTTCTTCTTCATTGACGGTGAATTGGAAGACCCTTTAGGTGAGGAACCTTACCTATTTGAGGAACCTATAGGGGAAGAAGAAGAGGAAGAACCCATTCCTACTAAACCAATGGTTGAAAACCAAGATGACATAGGAAATAGAGAGAGAATTAAGAGTGCCTTCCCCATTAGGGAAACCAATGGGGACACTAAAATGAAGAATATAAACCCCTCTACTCTACCTCATTTCCATGGCTTGACCATAGAGGACCCTGACACTTTCTTGTTTGAGTTTTTTGTTATATGCCGAACCTATGACTATACAGAGGATGAAAAAAAGTTAAAACTATTTCCATCTACCCTCAAGGATGCATCATTGCACTGGTTCATGGGTTTACCTAGAGATAGCATCATAACTTGGGCTCAGATGCAACAGGCCTTTAACAACAAATATAGGGATTACTGTAGGTCAAAAGACACTAAAGAAGAGATTTTTAGGATGAACATACGCTAGGATGAATCCTTAGAAGACTATGAAGAAAGATTCGATCTCAGTTACAAAAGGGCTAGGTGCACACTTGACCCTGAGTCACTGAAGTTGGTCCTGCTTAGAGGAGTAAGGGAGGATATCCTAGATACCTTGTATTTGTTAGAAGGAGGAGATATCTACCAACTACCCTATGAGGATATCATGACTCTCTTTAGAAACCATTCTAGGGCAACTAGGAAAAAGGGTAGGAGTAGTCAACCTATGGTCAGTACATCATCTTCCAACTCATCCATCAAGGGTGAAATTGAAATATGCTGGAGGACTTCAAAAGTGAGATGTTGCAAACCCTTGCCTTGCAATTGGATTCCATGAATATCAAAAGGAAGCAAGAGGAAGTAGAGAGAGCCTTGGCCTTCTTTTATCCTAGATGCACTAGGAGGCATCCTAGGAATGAATGCCCATTGAACTATATTGAGATTTGCTCAGTCTGTGAAGAAAACCACTCCACAGACAAGTGCATTCTTTACCTAGACTTAAAGCTATATATCAAGGAGCTGAAGGGTTCACTGAGTAGATTTGCTACAAACCAAAGCAGACCTCCTGGGCCTAGACCATACTAGCAGGGTATGCAGGAATCATCCCATACATATTATAGACCCAACCAAACCACAACTATAACTTCTTGGGGACCCCCTAGTCAACCTTCTTAGTCTACACCCCCTCCTTTGTCCTTTGCACCTCAGTATCATTCCCAACTAGCTAGCCAGTCATTTCAACCTTACATTCAGCCACCACACCTGTGCAATACCCCACCCTAGGGGTGGAGGCCCCAAGTCAACAATGTTCTAGCCCTATTGCCTCCACTACCTACCCAACTACAACTCCTTTACTCTACTCCACCTAAGAAACCCTGGATGCTTTCCCAACCAAATCCAAACCCAAACAATAGGTAGGCTCAACAAGGATATGGTGGAGAGACATCATACCCAGCTTATGATGTAGAAATCGAGGGGATCAACCTAAGATCTGGGAGAATTCTCCTAGATGAAAAACCTTCCTCTCCATATAGGGAGGTTGAGGAAGAAAGAGAGGAAAGCAACCTTAAAGCAAATCCACCCTTTCCTGAAAGATTAGCCCAACCACTCCAGCCTACCCTAGAAGAAACTGAACTTCTGGGAGAATTGAAAAACCTATGTGTAAAGATCCTTCTCTAGGCAATCAAAGATGTTCCTATTTACAATAAATTGATTAAGGAGAAGTGCTTTAAGCATCTAGGAAGAAGAAAAGGGGATGCCCCTACCATTAATGTCATTGGGCAGTTATCTAACTTAATGTTGGGGCAGGTTATATGTCCAAAATACTTAGACCCTGGAAGCCCTATAGTTGATGTGCACCTCAATGGCACCATTGTCCCACACACTCTGATCGATCTTGGGTCTCCCATTAATGTGATGACCAAGGACACCATGTTCAAGCTTAACCTCCAAGGGTCATTAAGGAAGACCAGAATAGTGCTGCAGCTTGCAAACCATTCTACAGTCACCCCTGAGGGAATTGTGGAGGATGTGATGGTATTCGTTGATTCTTGGGAGTGCCCTGCAGATTTCCTAGTTCTCTAGCCTAAGGCTAAGATTACTGGTTACCCTCTCATCCTTGGGAGGCCATGGTTGGCCACAACTGATGCCTACATTAGCTGCAGAGCTAGGAATATGACCATCAAGAATGGGCATATGTCCAAACAATTAGTCTTGTACCCTCTTGCTCAACCCTCCCTAGAACATGGTTTACCTTTATGGTTGGAGTAGGAGGAAGAAGATGAGATTTATTCTGCCCAACTTTATGCTATGGAAGAAATCATAGGAGGAGGACAATAAGAGGAGGATGACTTAATTGAACACCTGCTCCAAATTCCAACTCCTAGTTCATTACGCTTAGAAGAAGAAGCAAAGGAGACACTGAAAAATCATCAAATTGACTTATGCTTGGCCGATTCCAACCCACTCTGAGTCAAAACCATGGAATTTGGCCCAAAGAAAACCTTGAAGATTAATCCATCTCTTTCTACTTTAGAAGAGGAACAACTATGCAAATTGTTGAAAGAGAACCTAGAAGCCTTCACTTGGACCTATAATGAAACGAAGGGAGTATACCCCTCAGTGTGTACTCACCACATATACATCAAGGAATTTTGCAAGCCAGTCAGACAACCACAAAGGAGAATGAATCCAGCCCTTAAAGACATCGTCAAAGAAGAACTGCAAAAACTGTTAGATGTAGGGTTCATTTACCCTATTTATGACAATGAGTGGGTCTCTTCTTTAGTGTTAGTTCCCAAGAAGAATGGTAAGTGGAGGATTTGTGTTGATTATAGGGAGTTGAACAAAGCCACAAAGAAGGATCATTTTCCCCTACCCTTCATTTACCAAGTGCTAGATGGCCTGACAGGGAAGAAGTTCTTTTCTTTCGTAGATAGATTTAGTGGGTACAACCAAATCCAAATTTGCCAAGAAGACTAGGATAAAATGACATTCACTTGTCCTTGGGGTACTTTTGCCTATAGGGTCCTTCCTTTTGGCTTATGCAATGCTCTTGCCACTTTCCAGAGAGCAGTCTTGAGTATTTTTGCTGAACTAGTGCATGATGCTGTGGAAATCTATATGGATGATTTTACACCTTATGGTTGTGATTTCCAAGAAGCCCTAACTAGCCTAGGCAAAGTCTTACACATATGCATTGAAATGAACCTGTCACTCAGTCCAGAAAAATGTGAATTCTTAATGACTGAAGGGATTGTGCTAGGTCGTTCCATATCTCAGCAAGGACTGCAGGTGGACCCAAAAAAAAAAGCCATCATCCAAAGGGTCCCACCTCCACAAAAGCAGAGAGATGTTAGGAGTTTCTTGGGGTTAGCTAGATACTACAGAATGTTCATAAAGGAATTTAGCAAGTTAGCCTCTCTTGTGTTTGGATTGTTGGCCAAAGATTCCGAATTTGTATGGTCAAAGAGCTGTCAAGAGGCCCTAGAAATTCTAAAGGGTACATTAACCACTACACCAATCCTTAGAGGACCAAACTAGGCCCTCCCTTTTCATATCCATGTTGATGCCTCACATAAAGCCATAGGAGCAGCCTTAGGTCAAGTACAGGAGAAATTGCCTTATGCCATCTATTTTACCAGTAAAAACATGTCAAAGGCTGAGTTAAATTATACTGTGACTGAAAAAGAACTCCTGGCTGTTGTGCATTCATTGGAAAAGTTTGGGCATTACATTACAGGCTATCAGACATTTGTGCATACTAATCATGCTGTAATTAAATATTTAATGAAAAAACTAGATGTAAATTCTAGAATCATAAGATGGTTACTTTTATTGCAGCAGTTTGATCTAACTATTGTTGATAAGCCTGGTAAGGAGAATGTTGTTGCTGACTTTCTATCTAGGATGAATCTGCCTATATGTGAAGAAGGAATGGTGGATGATCAGTTATCAGATGATAATTTTTTTGCTATTTCTGTGCTCTCCACATGGTTTACTGATATAGTAAACTATTTGGTATCAACACAGTTCCCACCAAACTTACCCTCCAAAGAAAAGAGCAAGATAATTAGGAAAAGTGCCCCCTTCACCTGCATTGGGGGCAATCTATTTAAAATTGGCCTAGATCAAATCTTGAGGGGATGTGTAAGGGAAGAGGAAGTATCTGACATCCTTCTAACATGTCATGATGGGCCTTGTGGAGGTCACTTTGCAGCAAAGAGGACAACATTCAAAGTATTTCAAGCAGGCTATTATTGGTCTACTCTTCATCAGGATGTGAGGGAGTACATTAGTTAGTGTGATCGGTGCCAGAGGATGGGAAAGCCTACTCCAAGAGATGAAATGTACCTATAACCTCAAGTGACTTTTGAGCCATTTGACAAGTGGGGCATGGACTTCATTGGGCCTATCAATCCTCCTTCAAAGAAAAAACAACACATTATTATGTTCATTGATTACTTGACTAAGTGGCTGAAACCAAGGCAATTAAAGCAACAACAGAAGAAAAGGTGGCTGAGTTCCTAAGAGAGAATATATTCTACAAATTTGGGTACCCTAGAGAGCTAGTCACAGACCAAGGCATCCAGTTGACCTCCAGTATGATTGAAGAACTACTCAAGCATCACAAAATCAAGCATAGGACCTCCACTCCCCATCATCCACAAGCTAATGGGAAAGTCGAGGTGACCAACAGAGCACTGGATAACATCCTAACCAAGGTAGTGAACAAAAACAGAAAGGATTGGGTAGAAAGACTAGTGAGGCCATCTGGGCCTATAATACGACATGGAAGACCACCACTAGATTTACACCCTATGAGTTGGTCTATGGTAAAAAGGCTTTGCTATACATTGAATTTGAATATAATATATTGAGGATTGTAGCCCAACCAGATTTGGATCTCAGTCAGGCACAAAAAGAGAGACTAATCCATGTTAATGGATTAGATGAATTCATAATGCAAGCCCTCCTCCATATAGAGATAGTTCAGCTTTAGAGGAAAATCTAGCATGAAAAACACATTAAGGTGAGGCAATTTCAAGAAGGAGATTGGGAATTGTTATTTGACTCTAGGTATAAAGACTTCAAAGGGAAGCTAAGGACAAGATGGCTCAGACCTTATGTGGTGGAAAGATTCCATGACAACGGTTCAGTGAAGATCAGAACTATAGATGAAGAAGCCATTCCATTACTAGCTAATGGACACATACTGAAAATGTACAAGAGGCCTTTATCTAAACAAAAGTTCATTGACAGTGTCAATAAGACAGTGATGATGGTGGAGCAAGTTTCAGCTCCTCCCTCATCAGGTCACTGAAAAAGGAAAAAAATAATAAGGATTTAGGTGAAAACCTCCATGAGGTGCCTGAGTCCCATATTTGGGTTGCAAAACTCCATGAGGCAGCCTAGGTGTTTTCATATATATATATAGATATATATATATATATATATATATATATATATATATATATATATATATATATATATATATATATATATATATATATATATATATATATATATAGGGGGATGAGAAAGACAATCAGGGAGCAAAGAGAAGATCCAAAGGGGGCCCTACCTCACATGTGTTCATCTCCTCCACTCCTTACCATGCATCCCTCCATAAATTCCATTGCTTTTCACTTCATTGCTCCAATTCAGGTGAGATTATTATTATTATTATTATTTTTTTTTTTTTTTTTTTTTTTTTTTTTTTTCTGGTTTCCATCCCTTTTTTTTTTTCTTTTTTTTT
>Ga0115842_100315_pt1 | contig 18981 bp, 18 predicted proteins | sample InSIn2SAF170_2_FD_83856 | JGI IMG/M metagenome (GOLD analysis project Ga0115842, IMG submission 83856)
ATGTTATGGTTTACCGAAGAGAAGGGCAGAAAAAGGAGGGTGGCGGCGACGAGTTGAGGGACGAAGCTGTACAAGGCATTTGGCTGGCCCGAGTACGGCCAGAAGATTGTGAGAATATTGTCAAGTATACAGTTTTGCAGGGGAAGCTAGTGAAGCCACAAAGGCAGCTGAGAGGTGGATTTGACCGGGAGAGAGGAGTAATAAGTTGGTGATTATCTTGATACGAGGCACTGAACACATTGATAGACTAGAACATATACTCTGAAAATGGTTCAATTGGCGTGAGAGTTCATGCTATCGATACTATTGTACCGAATTCAGTACGCTTTCGGTAAACTTGCCATATTCAGCGCATCTCGAAATCTTGGCATTGGCCTGCGCCAAAATAAATTCCCGTTTCTCGCAACTCACCATCCATTCTTCACAAACAAACCACAGATCTGTGTTCGTTGATCCCGATTCTCGACCTTTCGGGGGAGATGTTCTCGGTCGCATCACGAACAGCTCGACACCTCAAAGGAGCCATCCCATTTACCCCCAATGATGTCAATCTTCCAGTCGACAGATCTCAGACTAATCCCGTCTTGTCACCAAAAGGTCTTTCTGAGCGCGAACCTTGAGTAAAATCGGGAGTTTGCTGCACGGATTGTACTGAGATGAGCGGGAGGTGTGATGCGCTTTATTCCCAGACGCTTGTTAGTCCGTTGGACCATGAGACTTGGGTAAAACCAAAGCTGCCTACAGAACCTTTTTATGATGATGATAATGACGCAAGGTTGGTGGAGATATATGAATGAACACAAGATGTAATGCGGGCGAAGAGAAGCACTACGTCGTGTATTGGAGGAGAGGATATCGTGGTGAAAGAAGGTGAGGTTGTCCTTTGAATTTGAGAAGAGGAAAGCTCGAATGGCTTGCTGCTTATTGTTATGGATGTTATACAGATGTTTCTATCCCCAATCTTGTGAAGTGTAACTAGTATCTTGATCTACAGTAACCATGTCTTCATATGCGGTCTGGAATATGCTCCCTGGCTCTGACCATGTCACTGAGAAATTCGACACTTTTGTTACTCTCTGTTGGCATTATTTGAGTACAGCACTTGGGTTTTCGGGTGAGGCCATCTACCAATGATGCCCTCCCGGATGCAGATATTTCTGCTCGAGCCTTGACGTCCTGCTCACGATATTGGCGTTTATGTCTATGATCGGATCTACGAGGAAATTATGGTGACTGATGTGCCTATGTTATACAAGTATAGTTATCAAGCAATGAGTATAGGTACAGATAGCCTCACAATCCATCACTGTTGACAGGAATGAGTTTACTGATACGAGAAAACCACAGCAATGGTACTTCTAATAAGATGTTTTGCACAGTACTCGTATGTTCGCTACAATTTTGATCTCTAGGAGTCATTTGTGGAGTCCCGGTAGATGCTGGCGCGTTGTGTTGCATATTATCCATTTGAATGATCAACAAAAGCATCAACAGTAGACATTCTTTGCGGATTAAGCACAATATTTCGAAGACAGTACCCTCCCCGGTGCACATTTTTCATGTTCGATTCCATGCAATTGCAATGTGTCGTAGGCCAAGGAGCAGGCGGACAAGGCGGGTTCATGTATCCTGTCGCGCCCCGCTTATTGCCTTGATTCCTGTCGCGTTTGCACAACAGTAGGTGATGTTTTTTCAGCTCTGAAATCCTCGGTGTTGACTCGTGGTAAGTCAAAGTCCCGAAAGATAAGTTGGCATGCTCTGAATCACGCGTCTGTGATCATCCTAATAGTTGCGCTGACACAATGGTTCGCTGGAACGAGCTGTTCGCCGATGGTGGACAACGTAGCAGAAACCGTTTTGGTGAAGAAGCTCGTCATTTACTCCCTGCTCACGGGACGGACCTGCCACCTTCTGCCATTCCTGCTAAAGAAGTTACAAAGATCGCTCTGAAGTTGAAGTATCAGATTGAACAAGTCATTCCTATCGAGATCGAAGAGGCCAAGGTTACAAGGGCCAACAGTCCTGTGATTACGGAAAAGGTTGTCAGAACTGCTAAAGAAGCTGGAGGCGAGCAATACAAAGCGTGTGTGGTATACTGCCTCCTTGTCTGTAAGCGCTGGTTCAACAAGCAGGCTCTCCTCGAGCTTTGGGATAGTGACTTGCACGGTGTAAGAGCTACTGCCTGCGAATACATTGCTAAGCGCATCATCGAAGACGAGGAGGACCAGGACTATCTACTGCAGAAGCTCTTGCTATGGCGCTTCTCAACTATAAAAGATGGGGAAGAGACCGAGCCGGCCAACGTTATCGAAAGAGCTGTTGACCTGCATGCTCTGGTAGTCATCGGTTCTTCAGGTTATCAAAAGGCTGTACGGTATTTGTGGAATGGCTGGATCATACAAAGTGATACCGATATGGGTCATTTCGTCGAATTCAAGAATCGGGACAAGACAGACTTCTGGCTACATTTTGATCCCGATCGAATGCGAACACCCCGCTACCAGAATGCTGTGCAAGTTCTTATGTCTATACTGTATTTGGTACTCTACACCGGCGCTGTCAATACCGTGAACGAGGATGGCGACCTTGACGTAGTCGAGGCCATCTTGTATATCATGACACTGGGTTTCATTGCCGACGAAATCTCAAAATTCTGGAAAGTCGGACGATTCTACTTCAGCTTCTGGAACGCCTTCAACAGCTGTCTGTACGTTTTACTCGCCACATCCTTCGTCATCCGCATGCTCGCTCTATCCCACTCCCCCGACGAAGACAACGAGCGCAGAAGAGAGCTCAACAAACTCGGCTACCACTTCTTCGCCTTCTCCGCTCCCATGTTCTGGATGCGTCTTCTCCTCTACCTCGACTCTTTCCGGTTCTTCGGCGCCATGCTAGTCGTCCTAAAAGTCATGATGCGCGAATCACTCATATTCTTCGCCCTCCTGATCGTCGTCTGCATCGGCTTCCTCCAATCCTTCGTCGGCCTCAACCAATCCGAAGGCAACACCTCAATAAGCAACTTCGTCGTCCAAGCCATGATCAAGGCGGTCCTCTCGTCCCCCGAATTCGACGGCTTCGACGAATACGCGCACCCCTTCGGCCTAATCCTGTACTACATCTTCACCTTCGTCGTCAACGTGATCCTGCTCAACATCCTAATAGCACTCTACAACAGCGCCTACGAAGACATCACCGACAACGCCATAGACGAATACATGGGCCTCTTCGCCCAGAAAACAATGCGCTTCGTCCGCGCCCCCGACGAGAATGTCTTCATCCCGCCCTTCAACCTCATCGAGATTTTCTTCCTCATCCTGCCCTTTGAATGGTGGCTTCCAAAACAAAAATACGAACAAATAAATCACTACATAATGGGCGTAATCTACAGTCCCTTACTAATAATAACATCGCTGTTTGAAGTCCACGAAGCGAAACGCGTCCGCAGTAATCGCAAAAGAGGCGACGAAGACGACGACACGGTCGAAGAATGGGAGCAAATGAGCGGTGAAACTGATTTTGAAGCGGAGGGTTGGACGAAGATTGTCGAGCGGACGAGACCGAATGTTGAGGTTGATCGGGATGTGTTGGAGATTATGGAGCTGAGGAGGGAGGTGCAGGATTTGAGGGATTTGATGGAGAAGTATGTGGGTGAAGAGAAGACGCGGCGGCAGGAACAGCAGGAGCAGCAGGAAGAGAATGGTGCTGTGGATGGATAGGTAGTTTGACGTGTTCTCGTTGTTTTGCTTCTGTGAACGGCTACATGTGCAGCGTTGAAAGCGGGATGTGAGAATTGTCTGTGTGTACGCCCGTTTGTTATGTAGTTGGTCGGAGCACAGAATAATGGATTTAATAACTGTAAAATAGTTACTACTTATCGTATCTACGAGTCATCTCCTCTGACCCAGCCAGCAACAGCAACGGATCGTTCTGCCACAGCGATAGCAAATTACAACCTTGAATATTGAAGCTATTTCATCTTTCGCAGAAACAAGCTTTAATACAGCAAGCACAGTATAGTACAGCATAGTTCAGTTCGATAGTTCAGTTCGATAGACATTTCACATTCACGCTGCCTGTATATACTACCTGCCTACCTAGGCAGCTAGGCACTATCATACCTCTCCCTTCTCAACCACAACACACCAGCTCACCTACATAGGTAGTCTAAGAAGCAGTATATTTCCCCGCCACAAGCACCTTCCGACTCCTCACATCTTCCCACCGTTGCCCACCCTCACTCTGCTCCGCGCTCCTCCGTGCACCAGGCTCGTCATCGTCCGCGAAAGGATCAGTGTCGTTTCTACTTCCCTCCCCAGCACCACCAGCACCACCAGCACCACCGCTAGCAGAGGTAGTACTAGAATTAGTGACAAGCCGTTCAATACCGAGCGCCGAGCCCAACATATTCGGCACCTCAAATTTCACGTCCACGCCTCCTCGTCTAGCGACGCCGTTGTTCTCGATCATAAACCGGACTAGCAGTCTCTCTTGCGTTGGTTTGGCAGTGAGTTCCGGAAAGCGCCATACGACTGCGCCGGCTCGTTTTTTGAACGACGCGTTTTGGACGGGCATCATTTGCGCGCTTGTTGCGCGTGCTGTTCCTGGTTGGGTTGTGTCGGAGCTCAATGATGTTGATGTGCTGGGTTTTGTGTCGAGGGATACTGTGATGGTGACGTTTTTGAGCGTGAGTTCGTTGGGGGGTGGATGAGGTGAGGTGCCGGGGTTGGCGATGGGGGCGAATGCTGGGTTGAGGCTGTAGAGGCAAATTACGCTGGCTTGGCCTTCGATGATTTGCCATGCTTGGGTTATGAGGAGGGGGGAGTAGCTGGATAGGTTTGGTGAGGTTTCGGGGAGGTGGAGTTGGTATTTGAATGCTATTGTGGGGATGGAGCGGGATATTGATGGAAGAGCGATGTTGTAGGTTCCGGGTTGTTGGACTTGGTCTTCGGTTGGGTCGGATGGCGTGACAAATGTTGGATTTTGGGCGACTTTTTCGAGTTGGTGAAAGTTTTGGAGGCGAAGGACTTCATTTCCTGGCGCTGATGTTGGTGATTCCGAGGAATGGTTGTATGCTAGAGCAACTTCGCCAACAACAGATGAGCGCGTGACACCCGTATCGGAGAACCAGGTATTTACTGTTTCGACAATCGATACGTTGAGGCCCGGATTGTGCATTTCTTGGTGATAAGGTGCAATGGCCATGCTCTGCGACGATTGTATAGATTGGCTATCCGAGCTTAGCGGGAAGTCCTCTGGTATTGTTCCTGTCCCGAGAGAGCGCTTGACTGGCGCCACAAGCTCTGAATGACTTCCACCAGTTGTCGTTGGAGTTGTGAAATTAGTGATGGTCGACGGGGCGGTGGTAGCAGAAGCAGGAGTAGAAGAAGCTCCCAGACTGGGTGTGGCAGATGGGGAGGTCAGGTCGAAATTGTTTGGACTCGGGAAGAACATCGTATTTCTGACATCCCGTCGTCCTCTAACACTTCCTTGAACCCTATTAAGGCCGGAAGATTGAGCTTGTAATCGTAGTTGGTTTGCCATATTGTCCATCGCTTGTTGTGCTGCGCTGGCATCCTCCGGTATAGGTTGATCCTTAATCTCAAAATTTTTAGCTGAATCTTCGGCTGGAGTGGCGGGTGTGCCATACGCAGCTGCGAATGGGTCAGGTCGAAGATCAGGCTGAGGACTAAGCGTTAGAGGCTGAGATTGTAGTTGTGGTTGAGGTTGAAATGGCTGATGCATGGGTTGTGGTACCAGCGGCTGCTGTAGAGGCTCTGCTTGCAGCATGGGTGGCACATCCCTTGTTTCTGTCGCGGTGGTTTGTTGCATACCAGCTACGCCGTTGAGCGCTGCGGATGGCACATCAGAGATACGACTTTCTTGTGTGGCGGGTGGTGTTTCCAATTCGTGACGGCTGCTACCTCGGTCATCTCTTGACGCTGCAGGACTCAGATCAGCACCAGTATTATCAAGGTCTTGGAAGCTCTTCGAAGATTCTTGTCTTCGGAACGGTGCAAAGGAGCGTGTCTTTTCTTTCTTCTTTTCCGACGGTGGTGGAGGTGGCAATGCACTCTTCCTGCGTCCCATGACAGTACCGAGCCTCTTTAAGCCGCCGAGCTTGCTCTTTTCCTTGGGGGTTTCCGGCACTGTATTTTCTTAGGACCAAGCGCAACGTGTTTTGTGTGTAGACTTACAAGGACTAAGTCGATCTGGACTTCCTATATAACTGTTTCTTTGCTCAATGTTAGCATTTCGAGGAGGAGGTGGTGTTGGAGGCATGCTGGCTCCTATAGACCTGGATGCGATGGGTACAGAATCACGTCTCGTAGCTGCGGTGCCAGCCTGACCTCTTGTTCTCGCAGCGAATGTCTTGATCTCATCTGCTGTTTCGAGGTTTAGAAGCGCGTTCAAGCAAGATTCAGCACTGGCCCGCGCTCGCTCTACTTGATCTAGCTCGTGTGTCTGGAACTGAGTGAGCACATCTCGCAGATGATTTACTCGTGCCTCATCTAGAGCTTGCAGCTGTTCAAAGACGAACGGAGCTTGAGACTCCCACTGCTGATGCGCATCGTCAACACTGGAGCGAGCATCGCCAGCTTTGTTGCTGCCTTTTGAATCTAGCTTTTGTGCCTTCTTTTGCGCAGTTGTGAGGTCTTTCGCAATGGATGACAGATTTCCGGCTATGTTGCCCATGGACTGCATTTCCCGGTTTGTCGAATGGTATTGGCGTAACGGAGCTTCAACATCGGCTTGTATTTTCGCAGCTAGTGTCTCGTGAGACTGGGCCATGTTTTCTGTTGATGCGACAATGCGCTGCCATGGAATTTGAAACACCCTGCGACACCGTCAGTCCTACCCTCCATAAACGCTGGTCTAGATCCGTACCCCAATGCCGCAGCATTGTCTTGCTGAGGCCGCCTGGATAGTTTGCGCAAAGACGCAGCATATTGTTCTTCCGCCCTGCGACGGTCCTATACAATCCTCAGCTACCACATGGTGAATTCAACAACAATAGAACTAACTTGCAACCAATCCGCAATATCTGAGTGAACCTTGTTGATAAGCGCAACTCGATTGTTGAGAACGTCAACCGCTTGATCCGGCTCCAAAGAGCTCTAAAATAAATCGAGGTTAGCTGTGAACATGGTGGGTCAATCAAGGTCGTTACCAGCAGTGAAGGGTATTCCTGTCGGGCAAGATCCATGGTGCGCGAAAGGATCAAAGACTCTTAAAACAACAAGCTATGGTCGCAGGAGGTTAACACGACCAGTAGCATAACTATATCGGACGCATTCGCAGCAAAAGAAGGTAAAAGTGCTCGGTCCAGAAGCTTCGTCAGTGAGCAATGATGCAGCAACATGCAGCCTCACGGCATCGGCATCGTTGCTCTCTTCGATATGGAGCTAAAAGCGCCCATCCTCTGTCATTCGGAGAGAATCTGCCGAGCCGCAATCTGGGGTGACGGTATTTAGATCGAGATCGGAACAACCTGAACAACGAACATCACAGTATTTAGTCGACTCTTTTGAATCAAACGCTGGATGGTCCAGAATGCCAACAGTGCCAATCGATACTGATGGTTATAGGGAAGATGAACCGATCTGATGGTACTGGCGGGCATCACATGTCTTAAAAATCATTTATTGGTCGTGTTCACCACAGACTGAGATGATTTTTATTCAATGGTTCAAACCACCCGACTACTGCCCACAATGCAGATTGTTTCTTGAAGTTGGAAGGTTCTATTCCATTTGTTTAGCAGTGTTCATGAGCTCTCCTCTTCGTATTACTCTGGTTGTTGAGGTGCTTTGTTTCGATCATAGAAAGCTAACATCAATATCACTTCGATGACAACAAGTCGACTTCAATCCCTGCCAATATGGACGTCCCTTTCTCAGCCAGGTTTCACAACATTATGAGCCTCACCAAAACACTGACTGCGCAAGGCCAGGATGCCTCCAAGGCAAAGGCAGAGGCCACAAGTATCGAGCAACAATTTATCAGCACAGCCAACTCGAATGAGGAATATCAAGAATTGTGCAACGACTATGTTGATGTTTACAAATTGATTGCCTCGTCCGTGCCCGAGGAGGGAGAGTCCCAGGAAGCACTTTGGGAAGAGATCTTCAATCAAGAAGGACCTACGTTTGGCAAATACCAATGGGCAACATTCCATGCTGATGGCCAAACTTCCACTGTTTACAAAGCGAAGCCTACTGATTCCGCGATCGGCGAGGCAGTTGTAGCCTTGAAAGTTATGAACCCAGATCGAATGCAGCCACCTCACAATGCACGTCGAGAAATGAGACTTCTGAAAAAGGCAGAACATGAATTTATCGTTCCCCTTATTGATTCGTTCTGGCAGCCAGGAGGCTCACTATTCCTTGTTTTCCCATTCCTCCGACAGGATGTTGAAAACCTACTCCGATCGGACAGCCTCACGAAAGCACAAAGTCAGATGGTATTTGAAGGACTGTTTGGAGCGCTTGCATATCTGCACTCTATGAACATTATACATCGAGACGTTAAGCCTTCGAATCTCCTGCTACGGACAATGAACGGACCAGTGTATCTGATTGACTTTGGCATATCCTGGGCTGAAGACGATCCTGAGTCGGAGCCAGCAGATAGCAAGATTACAGATGTCGGCACTACCCGTTACAGACCACCTGAATTGTTGTTTGGCCACCGAGCGTATGACACAACATTGGACATGTGGGCGGCAGGATGTATAGTAGCGGAAATGATTCGGAAGGAGCATCACCAACTATTTGATGCTGGTGCCTTGGGTAGTGAACTCGGACTCCTCAAGTCCATGTTCACCACTCTTGGGACGCCAACCAATTCGAACTGGCCAGTAAGTAGCACTGCTCCCACCATGGCTTTTTGCTGACACTTGGTAGTCTGCCACGAAATATCCGGATTGGGGGAAGGTGAAATTCCAGCAATTTCCTGCTCGACCATGGACAGAACTGTTACCAGGGGCATCACCAAGTGCGACTGATTTTGTAAGACGTACAGTTTGTTATGAGAGCACTACAAGGTTGACTGCCACTGAGGCACTAAGTCATCCATTCGCGGCAGAATTAAAATGAACAGGTCACGCTGGTCAGACAGAATGTCGAGAGGATGTCACACGAGCTCAACGCATGCTGCTGGAAATTTCGGTGATATCATTCTGTATTACTGAACTGACTCTGTAGGTCGAGCACAGACTGCTCAGTGGTGGTAAGGTGGGATCAGCACATTCCGAGCTGTACCGCAGAAACAATGGTAGATATGACATCTGTATAGATGTGGATCTTATGCATGTACACAAAACAAAATACAATTAGTCTTATCGTTGTGTATCACGTCCCGTTGCGTCAGATGAAATATTCCGTGTGTCAGGAGTGTGATGACTTGACGGAACGGGTGCACATGTGTTTGGGGAAGCGACCAAAGTTACGAGATTGGCGTAATCTGGACCAAATTGGCAAGCAGATGGCTTTTCGGCGTTCGTTTGGCCAACGACATTGCAGAGTCGGTAACTCTGGCAACGCGCTGACGACGCCAACTCAACGCCCGAACCCAGAATGTGAGAGACAAAACCTTGACTCCTCAACTAGAGAATCTTTCCCCTCTGCTTCTTGTAAATCTACACGAAGAACAACATGGTTCTGCTGCTCCTGCTCTCCCGAATATCGAAAGCTGTAACATGCTCCAACTGTCTAAGCGTCATCGTTTGTCGTACTGTAGCAGACATGAACTATTGACGGTTGCAAACTGTGACATTTCTTGAAAAGTTATAATCCATGGCAGGGAGATGGAGGTGGAGGTGGACTGGCGTCACGCAGCCCCTAGTCACTACAGTAATTTCGGGAATGAAACGCCATGCTGAAAACAGCTTGGCTCATCTACGCCCCATCGGGCACTAGATTATTCTATCTGCAGGTACAGCCAATCAACAATATGCGCTGGTTCGGGACGTCGGTCGCGGTGCGCGCGCTTCACAAGCCTCGTCGAAGTCTGTTCAGTGCTCCTGCTGGCCTCTTTTACTTCTTGCCTTGAGGTCGCCGTCTTGCTTTATCCCACTCTTCACTTTACTTACTAGTAGTAGACTACAGGCTGCGCATGTAGTATTCGACAACCGCTCGTTGATCGTGCTTTCTTGTCTTTCGGAGTTGAGCTGCTGCCTCTCATTTATCAGCACTCACCCAGTCATTCTCTACAAACATACGACACAAAGTCCATTCACTTCTCACCACTCCGTTAGAATTCGCAGATATCTGATTTGTCACTTGCCTATCGACAGTGTGCGCTTCACCGACTACCCTTCCACACAGAATCATCATCTTTCAATCTCAAACAAGTCTTTGCAATATGGGGTTTAAACACCAATTTCTACACGATATGGCGAAGAGGGATTACACAACTATCGATGGCCAGCTTGTATCAGTAGTCTATGTGACCGCATCGCCGACCTTCACCGGTGTAATTGGAGGATATGCAACAGATTCTGTCACATCTTCTCAGACGCAAACCTCACAGTCGCAACACCGGTCGCAATCGTCCCAATCAAGTGCGAGCTCGACAGATGTCCAATCGTCCTCGTCGCAATCGCAAAGCACCAGTCCAACATCTGATGCCTCAACTTCATCAACCTCCGCAACCTCCTCGAGCTCTGCCACTGTTGGATCCTCGAATCTCATCACTTCCAGCTCATCTCTATCGACCACCTCCAGCCTGAACAGCTATGCTGCAAGTACTGTTTCGCCGGCAGCTACTACCAATGCGAACTCCGTCAACTCCGCTAGCTCATCGACCTCTTCAAGTTCTTCATCATCTACTTCCGGAATGTCCACTGCTGGGATAGCTGGTGCAATAATTGGTGTGATTGTCGCCATTGCGATTTTCCTCGGATTGATCTTATTCTGTTTGTCACGAAAGAAGAAACAAGTCAAATCCGAAAAAGCTCGACAAGATGCTGAAAAGAGTGCGGCTATCGCTGCTCAGAACGGTACAAGAGATGGTACCCAGGCTCACGCTCCAAGGCTGAGTTTGCGACCTGCTTCATCATTCTTACCCGAATTTATGGGAGGAAATAGGCCCAAGAGTAGACTCAGTCAAGGCAATATGCTTACCTCCTCCAACGAGCCCAATCAAATGAAGGAGCGATACTTGGCAGCGCCTGTAGCAAGTCAAGCTGTTCCGATGAGCAAAAGGTCTACTCCTGTTGAAAATCCTTTCCAGGATCCTGAAAATCCATTCACCGATCCAGTCAAGCCTGCTGCTCCGATGCAACATCCAGCTTCAGCTTCAGCACCAGCACCTATTATGATGCCTGAACCCGTGCGAGTGGCCGCCCCTCTTTCAATGCCAGAGCCTACTCCAGCTTTCGGGCCACTCCCAACGCCTGCAGCTGCTTCAGTCAAGAAGTCGCCATCCGTGGAGGATATCGCCATTGCCGCTGCAAGTGCGGGTACAATTGCTGCTCGCGCTGCCGCTGAGAATCGCGAAGGTCTTCCCCTACAAACCGACCAACTGCCAGTTGAGATGCCATCGCCAGTGCCCATTCCAGCTCCTCTACAGACGACAAGATCTGCTCCCGTTCCTGCTCCTGCTCCCGCTCCCGAAGGAAGTGTCTATCGTATCTTGATGGACTTCATTCCTTCTATGGAGGACGAACTTGAGCTTCGAGCTGGGCAGGTGGTCAGGCTACTCCACATATACGACGACGGCTGGGTAAGTTCACCTTCTGTATTCTTGATGCAACTTGCTAATTGAGTCTAGTGTCTCGCTACTCGTCTAGATCGATCGAAGCAGGGCGTCGTTCCAAGAACATGCCTCGCTGCCAAACCATCAAAGCCGCGCCCACAACCTACGAACCAATCCATGAACCCACCCATGCGAAATGGTCCGCCACCGCCACGAGGCCGAAACAGTCCAGCTTCGAACCGATCAATGTCACCCGCCGGTAGTCCTCGAGCTGTCCTAGCACCAAATGATAGAAACAGCCGAGCCATGAACCGCTCAGTATCTCCTGGTATATACAACAAACCGCCTCGACCACTTTCTCCTGGCCCACGCTCGTCAAGGCAGCGTAGCATGTCTCCTGGACCATACGGCCACGCAGGTGGTCCACCATCAATGGGTGGTATGCAACGACGACGCAGCAACTCAGCTAGTGCTGGCGCACGTGAATTTCGTGAACGTCGAGCAAGTCCACCAGGTCCTAGCAAGCTTGGGCCTGGTATTCCGGGAATGGCCATCTAATGCATAACCCAAAATTCTCGGCCAAGACACCGATGAATACTGGATGAGTGAACACGAAATGCTCATATACTATACTACAATAACGTATAGTCTCGGCAGTTGACTGGCAAGAGATTACACTATTGTGCAGTGTTTATAGCAAGATACCCCGTACATAGCTGAGCATGTGAGCGAGAATGTGAATATATGGAACTCGACTGGAAAGTACTCTCTCATGCCTCGATTGATTTCAAGTCAACAACTCCCATGCCTCCATATCTGAAGCTCACATAATCGTAAGCAGGCAACACCCCATTACAGCTCCTACACTCCTCCTGTGATCACATGTACTATGGTCATTACGAAACAGCTCCAGCAACCAACACTCTCACAAACACTCATCGGTCTACAGTATGTATCCACCTTCTGTACTGTATTCCCGTCTCCATCAATCCACATACCTACCACCATATCGTTTCGCACAGAGTGAGTGACTGCTGTGTAGAAGCGTCGTTGCAATGGATTTCGATAAATTTCGAACGATCTACTTTTCATGGAATCTACGAAGCCTCCCAGTGTTCAACGATCCGTGGTTTAGGTTGTGGCTGGAAGTCATGTCAGTCATTGTGGTTATGGCTACTTAACCAAATTATCGGTGTTCGCGAGACCGTGGAGTTCACGAAGCAGCGGCGGACAGTAGCTTCAGGGTGCGAAGTTACTAGATATAACCGAAATTTGAACTTCTATGTTATCATATTGTAGGCAACTTTGCAGTCTTTCTGATAGAGGTACTCCCTTTTCTATTTTATGTTTCATCGATATGTATTATTGTTCTCTACTAGTTCTAGATAATTCTCATTATCTTCTAGAAATCGAAAATGATACGCTCATTAACCCTCTTACTTGGAGTCGCTGTAGCGGCGGCCGACATTGCTTTACAGGATATTTTCGTGACTCAAACGCTTACCAGGACTTATTATACATGTCCTTGCGACCATTCCATTTCTTATGACGCATGGCAAACATTTTCGAATCTCTCTACTAGCACGAACGAGCCTTCTGCCAGTGATAATAGTAAAACAGCCTTGACAGCTTGGTCAAAATCCCCGACGTTCAGTTCTACCTCGACCAGTCCTTCGATAAGTACAACTGCTACAGTCTCCACGAAAACACCTATCATCACTACATCGTCATTAGTTACTACGACCTCTGAGACGACGACGACGATCTTCGATACTACTACTTCCTTTACTCCTTTATCTACTATTTCCGTTTCTACGACGTCTAGCGCTACTTCTACCACTACCACTACCACCACTACTACTAGTACTCCTACTACCACTACCACTAGTACTACTAGTACTCCTACTACCACTACCACTACTACTAGTACTCCTACTACCACTACTACTACTACGACTACTAAGATATCTACTGCTCCTCGAAGTTAGCAACTTATTTCTACATTTCATCTTACCAGTACTAACTAGTATTCTGTAGGTCTGGTTACATGTAACCCCGCTGATGCCGGTGGTGGTAGTCTCAATTTAGGAGGGTGTATGGGCGGTTGTTCTTGTGACTACGATATAGATCAGGTAAACGCCTACTGTAACGATGGTACAGATGACGGCGTAGCATGTACATCGGATACAGACTGTCAAGCTACTGAATTCTGCGATGTCGGAGAACAGGGTAACACTGCTGGCTTCTGTGCAACATTTATTGGCTGTAGTTCAAATTACTAGGTCGTGTTGTCTATTAAAGGGTACATAATTATATATACACTAAGCGTGACTACGATTGGTAGAATTAAAATTTCGTGCAAGGCAGAAGCCATGGATACAAGGTTATCATCTGTTGTCAAGTGGCAGACATGTCAACTGGATCTAACGACGGAAAGCCGACGTAGATGGCATGCAATGCTTAGTACGTTTCATCGATACTCTTGTCCACAGTCGCCAATAGTTTGAAACATCTGAGTTTTGTTGCTTCTCTGCAGAATCTCATTAGGAGCACTCTGATCCTGAGGGCCAAGTTTCCAGCCATAGGCGTTGAGGTTGTCTTTGGTGCGATTACTCACGCCCATTACACGCACCCACGATGACAGCACCGGCATAAGGGAAATCCAAAGTCCATCTCGTAGCGACGTTGGTGATTGACTTGCCGTGTTTTCTTGCGATTTTTTGCAGGCAGGTCAAGAGCGCTTGAAAAAGACCCTATCCACCCCATAACGAGATCATCTTGTAATACTAACACCCATCAAGTTAGCGATAACGTTGCAAGATATAGTATAGACCGTCTTTTCGACGTTTTCGACTCCGAGTCCGAGGGCAGGGCTGCCGGGTGGGGACTATGGAATTTAGACTCGTAGTGGAGGATATCGCAGGTATATAGTATAGTACAATACAGTAGATTTTGGTTGAAATTATTCTTATCTGAGTCGTGTTTCGCGGGTGGTAGACCGCTGATATGAGAAGTATGGAGTATGCAGACCGTATGGTGAATTGCTGAGGGTTGAAGGACAGGGCCAAGGGGAACATCTGGAGGCTTGATTGTGAGAGGAAAGTGATGCTCCCTTAGTAGATTGCTTGACTAGTACCAATTTTGGAGCGTGCTGGTGTAATGGCAGAATAGGTGTATTGAATCTCATATGACAGATCGACAGGTGCTGCTTGCGAGTTTGATCAAGTTGAACAGCAACGGTAAACGCGTGGATTCACATTGTCTGATTTGTTCACTGTGTAATGTATTGTGATACCTGCTGTGTAAGTGGGATATCTTCACATCTGGTATCCTGCTTTTTGTTCCACCTGTTGTGCCATTCCACATAGAGCGATACGATCTCATCTAATAACACCACCAACACCCGCCCATCCCAACACAAATCCCGACAACCCCTCCGTAAACAGCCCACCACCAAGCCATACATCCCTCCACGCGCCCGTCCTCTTACCGTCCCGTCCCATCAACGTATTAGTCTTCGCATTACCACCCTTCGGCACCACATTCCCCGCAAAATAGCTTTCCGCATCGTTCTGAACAAGTATGAACCAGAATAGCGAAGATATGAGCTGTTGTGATATGAAGTAGAATCCGAACCCTACTAGTGATTCGAGACCGAGTATGCCGGCTGCGATGCCGAGGAATAAAGCGCTGATTGAGCGGATGTTGGAGAGGGTGAGGGTGTTGTGCTGGATGTTTTCCGGGACTAGAGGGTGGAGGAGGAAGTGGGATTCTGCGAGGGGGGGTGGCATGGTTGCGATTGAAGCGGTGGAATGAGTGGAGGGAGATGGAGTGGATGTTGATGTTTAGTTGTGGCGGGTGGATGGTGTATCTCTGTAATGACCGTTCAGACAGCTGAATGTAGAGAGTACTTGAAGGTAGAAATTAAAGTCTGGCAGGAGGAATGTCGAAATTGGTTGGTGAGTGATGCGGAACCGTGAAACCGATATCGTGGAGAGAATTGTTGTAGGCCGCTCGGTACTTAGACAATACCTGTAACTTGGTGGTTCAGCAGAAGAGCTTGATCGCCTTTCGCAATGCATGTAGACTGTATGTTAATGGCTTGTAGTGGGAGTACGGCAAGGCTGTACCACAATTGCGAAGTTCGGGTGAGGCTGCGGGTCATTCAAGCCGCGAAATCTCGAACTGGCAAGTTTGGCGAACTAGCTTCTAGCTCATCAAATAACGTCAAGCTTAGGAGTTTACCAAATCTTCAGCGAGAGACAACAATCAAAATGGCGACCAGACTCGCCAGAAGCGCTGCCAGTACGTAGCTTGCAATACCAGGTCTACATAGATCACTCGAGAAGTACTAACGATCACCGTAACAGGCGCGACAAGACTTCGACCATCCCTCCTAACACCCGCAGTCCGAGCCCTTACACCTCTCTCCCAAAACCGCTACCAATCAAACGTTCCAGCCGAAGACCCCAAGAAGCGCGCTCAAACAATCATCGATGCCCTTCCAGGCAACTCTCTAGCCTCCAAGACCGCCATCCTCAGTGCCGGAACTGGTGTCTCTGTCTGGGCAATTGCTAACGAACTCTACGTCCTGAACGAGGAATCCGTCATTGCGTTCTGTTTGTTGACTGTGTTTTACGGTATCTTCAGATATGGTGGTCCGATGTACAACGACTGGGCAGGCAACACTATAGAGAAGTTTAAGGAGATTTTGAACAGTGCAAGAAGAGGACATGCCGATTCAGTCAGAACGAGAATTGAGGATGTCAAGCCGCTTTCCAATGTCGTTGAAATTACCAAGCAGCTCTTCGAGGTGTCAAAGGTATGCATGTCCATTCTCCCAAACCCCGAATCGATATCACAAGAACCAGGCAAGACGCTAGTAGACATGTACTGACAAAACACACCTCAGGAAACCGCCAAACTCGAAGCCCAAGCCTACGAACTCGAGCAAAAAACCGCCCTAGCAGCTGAAGCCAGAACAGTCCTCGACTCCTGGGTCCGCTACGAAGGACAAGTCAAGCAACGCCAGCAGAAAGAACTCGCCGACTCCGTTATCGCAAAAGTCAGCAAGGAGCTCGAAAACCCAAAGTTCTTGCAACAGATCTTGCAGCAGAGTGTTACGGATGTTGAGAAGGTTTTGGCGCAGAAGCCGAGTGCCTCTACCGCTGGTTCGTAGATTTTTCAAGGTACCTTACTTGACCGATGTGCCTGGGCTAGGCAATGGAAGTAGATTGACTACTGTATGCCTTGGTTCTTCGAGGTTCCGGTATGGTCGAACTATTTTATAGATGACAAGTGTGCAGACTGAGCTTTTGCAGGAAGGTCTGTTGTGTAAATATCTTGCACAATGCAATTACCGGCCATGGGATAAGCCTGGCCGCGTATGCAATTCAGAAATACTACCAAAATTCCATATGTTTGTATTTCGAGGCTTCATCACATTTTCAAACATTCAAGTACTACCTTATCGCATGCTTCAAAGATTCCACCGCCAACCTGCTAGAGTATCACATTCAGCACATCCCCACATCAACACAACACAACACAACACAACACAACACTCCATCACCATCACCCATCCAGAACCATGCTCCAACTCCACCCTCCCTCAATCACTAAACAACAAGCCACCTCTCCGTAATCTCCCTAGCCATCTTAACATCCCCATTCAATGCATACAGCGTCGCCATCGCATACGCCGCCTCCATCGACGAACTCCCATCCGCATCCCTCTCATCCTGACCACCCTCATCATCATCATCATCATCGTTCAATTTCACGGGCTCCGGCAATGTAAGAACCTTTTTGTAGCCGCGTACTGCTAGGTCTGCCATGCCTAGCATTTCCCAGCAGCGCGCTTTGTTGAATTCGATTTCGCGCTTGACGATGGGTAGGATCTTTGATTTGGATCCGGACTCGCCATCATCTGTAGAATCGTCGTCGTGGATTTCCTGGTTTTCATCGTCGCCGCGGGCTGATGATCTGCGCGTCTTCTCCTCCTCGTTACGTCTATCGACACGCTCTGCCCACGTTAGACGCTCAGCTTCGTACCGCCCGAACCAAGCCCAGCCGAAAAGAACGTACATATGTCTATTTTCGTTCTGGCGTTTGAATAGTTCGTGCATGTAGCAGAATGCCATGCTTAGTAGACATACGGGGTTTTTTGGGTCTAGACTGTATGCGCGGTAGAGATATGATAGCGCGTTTGTGAAGGAGTTGGATGCCATGAGGATGTGGGCGTAGAGGATGAAGAGGACTACGTCCATTTCTTGCGGGCGGAAGTGTTTTACTGCGGCGGTGTTTTCGAGACGGTCGCGGCGGGCTGCTTTGGCTCGCTGGGAGGTTGGGGTGTTGGGTTGCTGCTCGGGATCGTCGATTTCAGGTGTGTCGGCGTTGTTGTTGTTGTTGGGGGTGGTGTAGGCAGTGTTGTCGATGGCTTCATCGTTGATGATACCGTTTTTGTCGGCTTTGTTGGATAATTTGCGGAGTTCTTCTCGATGTCTGCGCATAAAAGCTGGGACGGGGCCTTCTGCACCGCCAGCGTTGTAATCTGCTGGCAGGAGCTTGTCGATCGAGACGAGCTGACGGAAGAGAAACTTCTGGTTCGGTCCAGATTTGAACTCTGCGCTCACCAGTTGTCCTGTCTTGCCGTTTGGATTTGATGGTAGCTCGTTAAGAAAGTTAATAGTGGAGTATAGTCTGAAGGTATCCGTGCAAAATGCAAATTCTCGCATAAACCACCGAAGGACCACATTGAAGAGCGTGTAGTCGTCCCCTAGTGCAAGACAGCAAGCAAGCCAGCACATATGGATTTGTACCATCCTGGACTCGGAATGGTAGAAAATCGTGCAATCAGTTGCAGCCGTAATGATGTCGTAGCATTGTTTCTGTGATTCAGATGTGAGGTTGGGGCTGATTGCAATTAAGAGAGCCAATTCAAGGTGTATGTCTAGCCATGTGGTGAAGGAGATACCGCAGTAATCCCTGGTTGTGCCGGTGTCCATGAGATCACGGTCCGCTCGAGTTACTGCGGGTGAGGTGCGGTCGAGGTTATCGTTATTTGGTGGTTGAAGTTGAGACTGCGAGACCGAAGCGGACGGTGCCGGCGAGGCTGCGGCTGGTGTTGCACTTTGTGGGCGAGGTTCCATGAAAGTCTTCCCAAAACCTTCGAACTTCTTGTTACGCTCGGACGGATAAAAGGCTTTGACTGTGCGGAAGTCCTTAACCAAGACATCTGCACAATCCATCCAGGTATTTGTTGCTACCTCATCGCCTTCCCGC
>Ga0115842_100317_pt1 | contig 18903 bp, 24 predicted proteins | sample InSIn2SAF170_2_FD_83856 | JGI IMG/M metagenome (GOLD analysis project Ga0115842, IMG submission 83856)
TGCTGTTCAAGGAGCGAAACTCTCATGAATCGTGAGTCGATACGAACAGCCTCTTTTCGGTTTAAGATTAAGGAGGCGTATTTGATGGAAGCCTCGTAGAATGTGTTGATTAGTTTCGAGCAGTGACTATAGCACACAGGGCAAAGATGGTGTTCATGGTGCAAAGAGTCACAAGAGCCAGCTATCACTTGATTTATAATCTTGATACGAAGGTACTGCGCGAAAGCATCTGACCCCTCAGCGAAGATCAAAGGTTGCTGTATTCATCCGAGCCCCGTGCTAAGATTTGGCGCGCAGCTGGAGAAATGTACAATTTTCTACAAGCCGTTGTCGCATCCAAACCAAGAGCGCGTCAAGAGGTCGCTCCATGGGGGCCTCAGTCAATGCAAAACATTTGTGCAATCCAGCAGGTGGAACGGTCTCGATTGTGATTCCTGGAAGCACGTTGGTAGCGACAAACTTCAGCACATGGGCTCGTTCCGTCAACGACGTTTGAGAAGTGCTTGTCAAAAAAGCAGATGCGCTCGGATCCCTCGGCAACTTCAATCAGATGAGGCGTTCTGGGCAGCAAGCCTCCCGGACGCCAAAGAAGCGAGAGCTTGCATAACAGCTGCGGTTAGACAGCTCTGGCCAACTAGAGGCCAGGACTTGTGCTCCTCGGTAGCATAATTCGTGCATATCGAGCAATCGGGACCTCGGTTCTCCGTTTTGACGCCTCGTGAAGTGATGAAGCCTATCCGTCAACCGAACAGCGTTTGCCATGTTGTCATCGCAACACCAGAGGGTCTTTTCTTCATATTAAAGACAATTCCCCCTCTGTGCTACCACTCGTAGCTCTAGAATTTCTCGAACACCATCACGACTTGTATCCTGGCTTCTGGACTACCTTACTGCTGAACGGACTCCTGGTTTACCCCGGATAAACAAACCACCTTTGCTCTTGTCACACACGCCAATTCAGTAATGGAGAAGTCCAAGGACATCGAGGCCGGCAAGGGTCCGTCGTCAATCCCTCACTGGCGCTTGGTATTTGACCAAGGCCTTGTCACCGATGAGGTTATGAACTGGAAGTATGCTGGCTCTGGAACAGATGAAGACCCTTATGTGGTCAACTGGATCGACAACGACCCCCGCAACCCAATGCTGTTTTCGAAAGTCAAGAAATGGTTCCTCACCGCTTTGGTCGCCATTGCAACACTCGCAGTCGCCTTTGTTTCTTCTGCATACTCTGGTGGCATTAGAGAGATCCTGGCCGAGTTCGGTGCTTCGCAAGAAGTCGGTATCTTGGGTGTTTCCCTCTTCGTCTTGGGTTTCGCCATTGGCCCGTAAGTTCATTGCCCCTCAGGTTCCCCCAACATCTTTAGGCATCAACTAACATCGATTAGCTTGTTATGGGCACCTTTGAGCGAGATCTTTGGTCGTCAAGTCCTGTTCGTCACTACCTACGGTGGTCTGACAGCCTTCAACGCTGGTGCGGCTGGCTCAAACTCCATGGCTACCTTGATTGTTCTCCGTTTCTTCGCTGGTGCCATTGGTTCCTCTCCTCTCACCAACGCTGGCGGTGTTATCGCCGACATGTTCTCGGCTCAGGAGAGAGGTTTGGCTATGACTCTTTTCGCCGCAGCACCTTTCATGGGACCTGTTCTCGGACCCATCGTCGGAGGTTTCGTTGGTCAGACTGTTGGTTGGAGATGGGTTGAGGGCGTTATGGCAATCTTGTAAGTCTTGCTTGCTTATGAGCGAAAGCCTGGTTTGCATCCGGACACTCGCTGATTGTTACTGCAGTACTGGTGTCCTCTGGATTGTTGGCTCACTTCTCATCCCCGAAACTTACCCTCCTGTGCTCCTGCGCAAGCGTGCTGCAAAGATGTCCAAGATTACTGGTAAGGTCTACCGCAGCAAGGGCGACGTTGATCAAGGACCTACCACTTTCGGCAAGGTTTTCTCGACCTCTCTTCTTCGCCCGTGGGTTTTGCTCTTCCGCGAGCCTATCGTCTTCCTTCTTTCCATCTACATGGCCATCATCTACGGAACTCTGTACATGCTGTTCGCTGCCTTCCCTATCGTTTACCAGCAAGGTCGTGGCTGGAGCCAGGGTATCGGCGGTCTGGCTTTCCTCGGTGTTGCTGTGGGTATGCTTATGGCTGTCGCATACTCCGTTTGGGACAACAAGCGCTACGTTAAGGTTTCCACCGAGAACCAAGGCTTTGCTCCTCCTGAGGCTCGTCTTCCTCCCTGCATTCTTGGTGGCATTTGCTTGCCTATCGGACTTTTCTGGTTCGCCTGGACCAACTCGCCTTCCATTCACTTCATGGCCTCGATCGCTGCTGGTGTACCTTTCGGTTTCGGCATGGTTCTTGTCTTCTTGGGCATCATGAATTACCTTATCGATGCCTACACGATTTTCGCCGCCTCGGTCCTTGCGGCAAACTCGGTCTTGCGTTCGCTCTTCGGTGCAGCCTTCCCTCTGTTCACGTCGTACATGTATCAAAACCTTGGAATCCATTGGGCATCGACTATTCCTGCTTTCCTGGCCCTCTTGTGTGTTCCCATGCCTTTCCTCTTTTACAAATTCGGACCCCAGATCCGCGAAAAATGCAAGTACGCCAAGCAGTCCATGGAGTTCATGCGCAACATGCAGAAGCAGATGGCAGGAGGCGAGAGCAAGGAAGACGAGGAGAAGGAGGAGCAAGAAGCTTTCGACTACTCATATGAGACAGAATCTCATGGCGACCCCGAGACTCCCAAGTTCGAAGAGATCAAAACTGGCAACGACAGCCAAGGACTCGGTGGTGCCAGATTGTCTCGCACTTCGACCTACGAGCACTCGCCCTACGACATTGACCGTGTCAACACCAGAGAGTCTTTCACCAAGCCTCGTTCTAGAGCGTCCAGTCTACGTCGTGGTGCTTAATCGCACCAGATCTTGTGAGAGCGCCTGCCTCACTTTCCATCAACCTTGTATTAGCGCGGAGTTCTGGGATACCAAAAGTGTGATGTTACTTTGAAAGCATCATTTGATTCAGGAGACGGTTTATGATATCCCCACTAGACTTTTAAAATACCTAATACCTACTTTTTACTTCAACAACACGGAAATGACCACTATGTGACTGTGATAGCACTCTTATACACTGACAGAAGGCACGACTTGATGCAACGCCTATCAGGCGCGTGATAGGCAAGATAATAGGCCGGAAATTGGAGTCGAATTGCTCAACCTGAACATCAGCAAATGAACAAGCTCCCTACAAGAAAAGACCATGACTCGTGACGGTGGGCGGCTGCCAGCGGCAACAAAGTTATCATGATAGCGTTTCGGGATCAGAGTCTTGGTGATCGGATAGGTAGATGCCGCGCTAGAGATAGCCCCAGTGTAACAGAATGGCCTCAACACTTTTCAGCAAACAGGTGCATCGATACGTTCGATTGCGGAGGCGGAGGCAAAGCTGTCACAGCAGGAGAAGTTGTTCAAAGCAATGAACCTCGAGTGGTCAAAACAGTGTGGGTGAGAAGCTGGAGAATAATCTCTGGCCATCAATGTTTTCGGGCGCTCTGAAGAACAAAGCAAAAGTCCAAACATGACCGGAGCCAAGACGCGGTGAGGACCCTGGATGACGCTGAGGCGCGCCGGCAAGGGATGGGATTTTCATGACGACTGGAAGTCAACAAAAAAAATGTTGCCCCAAGGAGAAGAATCGGATCAAGATGAGGTGATTTAGTAAATTGCCGGCCAGGGTTCCGACGCAGTTTCATTTGAATAAAACCCCGGTCTCTTCCCCATTGTTACTTCTAGAGTCGCCCAGAAAGAGAAAAAGAAGCACAAACATGGCCTTGACACTACCATTGGAACTGCAGCAGCAGATATTCCAGTACCTGGACCCATGGTCATTCTACGCGTCGCGTAACGTGTGTCGCTACTGGAAGCATGCCTCCAGGGATGCCGTCACGCTGGCCAACCAACTAGGACAGTTGCCCATCGAGCCGACGACATGGGCAAAGAAGGCAGACTCAAAACGACGAGAATCGGTATACGACGAGGCGGCAAGGGCGCTGATGCTGGGCATGCGTGTCAAGGCTTCAGCGTCGTGGGACGACAGTCTCTCGACCAGACTCGACAGGAGCAAACTCGCTCTCTCCAAGGACGGCAAGCGTGCCGTCTCACTGCACGAACGCACAATCACACACTACGACCTGAGCACACCCGAGCCCTCGGTCATCTCGACGCGCCCCATCAATGACCTGCGTGCTGCCATCGGAGGTGGTCCATGGTTCAAGTGCGCTCCGACAGCCATGTACGAGCTGGCTCTCTCTTCCGACGGACGCATGCTGGCCATCGCCTTGGAACGTACAATCCAGATCTACGACTTGTCGGCACCTGCTGACTCATGGCCTGTGGCTTCGTACATCCCCTCGGCCACCGGCCACTACATTGCCGCTCTCGACTTTGAACACAACGATAGCTTGCTACGAGTGCAGCTGAGCAACAAGGGCGTTGTTGTCTATCTCGGCTCGCCTCAAGACGGCAAGCCTGGCTTGGAGCATTGGCAAGAGAAGGGTGGTCTGAAGCACGCCTTCCTCGACGCCAGCAAGCTTTCGCTACCATCGACAGAAGCTGTTGAGAGTGCTCCTGCCGTATCACAACGCTTGGCTGGCCTCCAGCTCTTGCGCCCATTTGCGAATGGCTGGCTCGTGGCTGCTCAGAAACATGCCACCAATCTCCCGTCAGGTTCATACTGCCTGGCCTACGTTCCTTTCAGCCAGGTTCACGGACATGTCCTCACCGCTGAGCGTGCCGTCACTATTCTCGAGGACCTCCCCGTCCACCTGTCCGAGCATATTCAGCACCTGTGGCACGACCTGCCCTCTGCTCACATCAACCACCCCCACTTCGCCCTCTCACCTAACCACTCTCTGCTGGCCATGTCCGAGAACGACTCTTCCGCCACGACTTCGCATCCTTCAAGCCGCGTCTTCCTCTACCGCCTGCCGTCGGCCGAGAAGCTCATGGAGACACTCAGACCTCAACACCCCCTGCTTCAAAAGCTCGAGCCGGAGCAAGAGTTTAAATACCAAATCAAGCGTCTGCCTACCAGCCTTGGTGCCATCTCTGGCAAAGTTCTCGACTTTTCCTTCGAGTCCGTTGGTAGCGACAATGAATCTTCGCTGGCTATTACTGCTGTCACCGACACTGGTGCTATGACTTGGTCATTGCTGGACAATTGATCAAGTCAATCTTCATCACCATCTCTCTTCACTTCCTGCTCATGGAGCAGCTTTCTCACCAACTCAACTCACCCTTCAGCTATTAGAGCTATTTCTCTCCCTTATCTTATTACAACATTAGACGCATTATAGACGGCATAGACGGCATAGACGGAATTTATAGATACCCCAACATATACTGTATACATACACATTCACGATACACTACCTACCAACGTGCTCTTTGCCTGTCCTCCCTACATGATCCGGATGTGGACCAGAGTAGCAAAACAAGTTTTTCCCATTAGAAAATTGAATCCCGCAAGCAAGACCTAGCAAACCACTGTGCACCAGAAAGACTAACCCTCGCAAGCAAAAGGACTTATACCCTCATGTAGCAAGAGTACCAGAAGCAAAAGAGGAAGCTCTCCATCGGGGAATCGAACCCCGGTCTCCCGCGCTTGACGAGATTTTACTCTTGACAAGCGGAAATCATGACCACTAGACCAATGAAGATGAGCCAGCTGAGCTGGTATTGGTTGATGAAGCGTTCTTGAAACATTGGCAAAATGTTTCGTGATTCGAGCGGCAAATCGTGGCTGCCATGTGTTTGTCGTGTTCTTGGAAAGTCCCGAGAAAGCATGGAAGGCGTGGTGTACGAGACACGACTTTCTCTGTCAGTGACCATCGTATCTTACCGGCGCATCATATCGTGAATGGCCTGCGATAGCGTTGGCAATTCACAAATATATATCGAAGCCTCGTCATTCTTTTCTCCATTGAGCCTTCAAGTCCATTCTGAGTTCGAGAAAGACGGCAGGCTTCAACGGGAGGAGGGGGAATTGATCTGGGACGGATTCCCAAGTTTGTGAAACAGCGTTCTCGGCCTTACCTTTTTCCCATCAAGACCGCCACGAGTCACGATACGAAATCCATCACTCTTCCACCTTGATCTCGCCAAGCCTGCTGGCCTCTTTCCGTACTAGCATACCGACGTCTCTCGCTCTACCAACTCAGCCGAGCGTACTAGTATTCAGACCCCAAAATACATACACCTACCGACTCGGTCCTATTACACAGACACCTTGAGCCGGCGCAAGTCCACAGGATCTACTTATCAGGCTCGGCTTTCGTGGGGAAACGACTTCATCCTCTCTTAACGCGCGCGAGCGCCGCGACCGCTCTGCTCGTAGGCACTAATGCGCCGCTCGCTGTCTCCATTGCTGGTGTTGCCGGGGCTTCTCGGCTTCACTGTAGCCATCCCGTCGTATAAGTCGGTCAATGCGACGGAGAGGGATGACAATGGTACTGGCGTGGACGTTGGGGCGAAGGACAAGTCTGCGTCTCTCGAGAGTTTCTGCTCGGCGCAACTGAACAGTTTCACGGCAACATATCAGAGTACAGAGATTGCTACCAGCAGATGGACTTGGTATGAAGGGTTTGGTCCGACGGACTCTGCCGGGGAATTGACTGGATCTGTCACTTCGCAGACTTACTGGACCAGCACATTTTTGTGTAAGTATCGTGAAATGCAGAACATCTTGTTCGTTGTCCATCTGTTTATGCCGTTCGAGTGTTTCCTTATGCTCGGCTTCCTGATTACTGCTATTGTTCTTGTTCTCAGCTCTTTTGCTCAATCATCATTCTCGTTCGCCCCTCCCCTCTCGTACTTGCAACTTTCGTCCCCTTGGCATAGACCACTGCTTTCATCGATGCTCTCCGATCATTCAACACTCTCAGCATGCACTTCTTCTCTCACTTACATATTGCGGCGCTGATTCTTATTAGATACACAATATGCCATTCGCGCATACACACCTGTACCGCCATGCTGCGGTTCATGCTATATGACGGCAGGCACGATCGACTTTTACTTCTGGCCTGACCAAGCAACACCTACGGCGCCAGCTCCAGGCCAACCTAGCACTAGTGTCAACGCAGAGGGCTTCACGTTCACATCGCCCAGCGTGTACATGGCTTTCAGCTCTCTCGCCGCCAGCGACCAATGTGGACAAGTAGGGGACGTCTGGACCAGTACCACGATCGCTTTCGATCCCACAGAGATAACCACCGCACAACCAATCACCACCTTGACACAATACGAATCCGACTACGTATCGGACGATGGCTCGACTTACAGGAGTATGGGTGCCGCAGTCACAACAGAGCCGCCGCCAAAGTTGGTGAACTATGATGAAGTAGGACAGAACTGCTCTACGATTTCTGGATACGTCTACTGGCCTGATAACCCGATCAATGCGGCGAATGCATTGTACCATCCGGACCCTTGTCATCCTGTTATTCTGCTGCCGCCGAGATTGATCAGTATGCAACAGCCTTGGGTGAATGCAAATTGTGGACCTGCGCCAGGGATGAGCGGAGCCTACGACCCACCGAGAGTATTGACGCCCGTGCTTACTGACACCGGGCTCGCTACACCGACACCGCCCTGGGGAAATCATGTCAATGGAAATGGAGATGCCAGTCCTGCATCTAGTGCAGAGGCCGTTGCACCTAGCACTACCACAAGACCCGTCTCCGCCGGCGTGACCGCCGAATACGCTTCTGCGGACCCTTCCTCTTCTGCGGCAGAGACTGTGGCTCCGGCCACGTTTACCGCAGGTGCTGTAACTACTGCGATTATAGTTTCCGGCAAGCATGTCGGCACCGACTCTGTTACTGGTGTGGCAGCAGCTATCCTCAGCGGGCTTGGGGGCACTGGATCCGAATTGAAATCTGAAGCCGCATCTGAATCTGGAGCCGGAGAAAGTCCGTCCAGATGGAACACTACACAAGCCGTTGCTGCCACCGTCGTTACAGCATCTCCCGCTATCGCTCCGTCTAGCAGCGGAAGTGAAAAGAAGATGTCGAGCAGCAGCAGTCCCATTCGCGGACCCTCTTCTTCTACGTCTGCCGCAACTGTCGACTCTGCTTTGTCCACAGCGGCAGCGGCTGCTACATCGAGCGGTGCCGCTGTATCTGGCACCATCGCTGACCCGGCTATCTGGTCGCTTCTAGCACCGATTCTTCTCTTCTGGATATGAGATTAATGACACGGACGTATACCTTTCTTGTTCTCATGTTGTTCGATATACTGTTAATACTCTTTTTCTTTTCCTTTGTTTTCTGGATGTGGTTTGCTTCTGGGTTGTTTTTTTCCAAGATATCCACACAGTTTGGTTGGCTCTTTGGTGTTTTGTGGTAAAAGCTGGTATGAGTGTATATAGTTGTACGAACTCCATCTTGACCTTTGTTGGTTTGGTCTTGCCTGTGGAGACTTTTGTATCATAATAAGATTCTATTTCTTGCAGAATGACTCAACCGTCAGACTTGACGCGGTATAGCACTGTATCTCCTCGCAGAAACTAGAAGTTAGCTGGAAGGATGATGTTGACTGCTTAAAGCACTATCTGCTAAACCGGAGTCCACCCAAATACAAAGAAGGCTTTCTTATCATCAGAAGCAGTGCAATGCCAGTCAGATCAACAGTATCGTCGTCGACCACAGTCTAGGTCTCTGACCAGGGTCATCCCCTCGACATCCAGTTTGCTCAACAGACAAACATGTCGTCACGGAGTCAACTCCATGACGCGCATTAAATGGCCGTTCGCGTCTTCCCTTTCACGCGCCCATTCAAACCTCCTCGCGCCAATCTGTCCGCCATCTCTCAATTCACGCATCAAACTGACATACACACCAATCCCAATGGCTCAACAGACACAAATCTCCATCTCCGCACCCACAGTCGACAACGCAATGCCGCATTTCCCCTCCCTTGCCGCCAAACGATCACACGAGCAGATTGAACCTGTTGCCGAGACAGCGGCGCCGGTGTTGAAGAAGGTCAAGACGAATGATGACAACGATGCACATGAGGTCGTTGGAAATGGAGATGTCAAGATGATGGACAAGGAGGAGTCGCAAGGGGCAAAGGAGATTCAAGAGATGGAACATGGTGCTGCATTGGCTGTCTTGGACGATGGGGTCAAGGAGAGTGATGCTGCTAGTGGGAGGAGTGCTTGGTGTATGGAATTGGGGGAGTACTGAGCATCTTGACTGTGGCTGCTGCTGCTGCTGCTGAACGAGCAGGAAGAGAACAATTCAGAGAGACAGGTGTAGATATCGTGCCACCATTGCTGCCAGAGGAGGGACCACGGCTGGCTCCAAAAAGGAAGCCTGAGCAATATACAAAGCCACGAATGTAATAGTGCTTCATATCATCACAAGTTTTTCACAAAGTGCTATAGTTGATGATATATGTGTAGCATGTTCGTACTGAGGGCTGATTTTATGGTGGTCTGGATCGCTGATCATCATGGCCCCACCACTTCCAGCAGCGATCGTCACCAAAACGTCACTCGCGACTTCTATAAGCAGACAAATAAATACCCACTCTTCATCTCGCTGTCTCTTCTGCAGAGCAACAAAACTTTCAGATTGTAATCAAAATGTCCAACTCCAACTATCAGCTCAGCAATGTCTTCAACGTCAAGGGCAAGGTTGCCCTCGTCACTGGCGGTGGCTCGGGTATTGGCTTGATGGTAATTGTCACTATTGCACTCGTCAAGATACATCAAGCTAATTTTCACAGGCCACTCAAGCTCTCGCTACCAACGGATCAAAGGTCTACATCGTCGGTCGTACTGAGGAGAAGCTCAAGACTGTCCAGCAAACCTATGGCAAGGACATCCCTGGCGAGATCATCCCTCTTGTTGGCGATGTCACCAAGAAGAGCGAGATTGAGAAGATCGTCAAGGAGATCGAGTCAAAGGAAGGCTTCCTTGACATTCTTGTCAACAGTGCGTTTATATCATCCTACTTGCACAAATTCATGCTGATCCTTTCTAGACGCTGGCATTGATGCCGGTAAGCTGACCCCTGATGGCAAGAACGCCGAGGAGATGAAGAAGAACCTCTTCGACGAAGACAGGTATGAACTTCCCTTCCCTTACTTCTGGCACCTTACTGACAGATATATCAGCTTCGAGGACTGGAGCAATCTCTACACAACCAATGTCATTGCTCCCTTCTTCTTGAGCACTGCCTTCCTGCCTCTCCTGCAGAAAGCCACAGAGCGCACACACGGCTGGTCTGCTACTATCATCAACATCTCATCCATCTCCGGTCTCGTCCGTATCTCTCAGGGCCACTTCAACTACAACGCCTCCAAGGGTGCCGTGGTCCACCTCAACAAGATGCTCTGCGCCGAGGTCCAGAGCAGCGGCCTGAAGATTCGTATCAACGCCATTGCTCCTGGTGTCTTCCCCTCGGAGATGACTACTGGTGAGAGCAAGGATGACCAGAAGAGCGAACTTCCCAAGGAGCACAAGGGAGATTTGCCTTCGCAGAGACCTGGAAAAGATACTGACATGGCCTGTGGAATCTTATTCGCTGCATCCTGCCAATATCTAAACGGGCAGAATGTCCCTATTGATGGTGGATATCTTATTCAGACCGGTACCTAAGTGATGGAGCATTGACAGGCTACGAACTATCACGAGAAACCCATGACAGAAAACAGCATGTAAATAATGAGGACCGATATAAAAGACTGAAAAGTGTTTTCTTCCTTACCTTTATTTGGTTGTTCTAGACCTTTTGCCATTGTGATACCGCGCTCTCAGGGTTGCTAGCATTGTGTGGTTAACGACAACGAGATCGGTAGGGTTGAATGGCGATGGTCGAGAGGATCAGATGAAGATGTTTTGTGAATCCATTGTGCACGCCATTATGCAGCTTGCAATGCGCCTCGGCTTGGCGCTTATGATCGTCGGAGAACAACACATATCCATAACCTCAAGATTATCTTAAAGCTTCCTCAACTTCCAAATATAACACCAGAATAGTCTCTACTCGGAGAAGTAAGGACAACCATGTCAACCGCACAAGCTTCTCAGACTTCGAACCCCAATCCAAATGCGAGTGCTCTACTATGGGGTAAGATGAGGTTGCCAACTGTGCCATGATCAGACTAATGAACAAAAGATGACAGAAGCCGTCAATGGTTGTTAGCCGAGTCGCGACCTATGCGAGATCTGTTGGAGGTAATGCTGCCACTCCATGTCTCACATTGACCCTCGACTAAATCTTGGAAGCAATCTACAAGGGTGAAAGGGTGTATCATGTAAGTCTCCAAGAGTCACACACACCAGACATACTTTTGCGTGCTGCAGGCAGGACTTGCATGAAAACGGGCTAACGAGTGGCTTTTTCCTGAAGTTTTACAGAAATCGAACACTTTCAGAATCAAGGTCGCAACGCCCTGCGGGACACGATTATGATGCGCTTCCCTAGCACACCACAATTGTTTTGGTCAAGGACGTGTGCACTTCACAATGGCTTCTTTGGTTGCGATCATTCTCTTCCTTCAGCCCCGACACAGTACTCTACTTACTTCCGCTTGGCCGTCAAAAGCCCAAAGAATCAAGGACTGCCGGATTATGATTCACCTTACGGAAGTCTATCCTACGAATGGTCCGAGATGGGATTTATATCTGCGTCTTCTACGACGTGGAATGTTATGATTTGTTTTAATGTGCCGCAGAGCATAATCGCTGGGTTGCAAGGAATATTGCCGACGCTGTTGGGAGATATTCTAGGACCGTATGCGTTGCATATACCGCTGCTAGAGCAGCTGGTTGAGTCATACGATATGAGTGTCTCGTACACAGGAGGCACTATTGATATACTCGAGAAGGTAATAACATGCCGATACTGCCCAGTAAAGCAGCACGGAAGCTAATACCAATCCCTCATTTAGGAGCTTACAAAACCCGGATACCAAGAAACCGAGACTACAGCCCCTGGAGCTCCCTCAGCCTCAGACAAACAACGCAGAACTCAACTCGCAGCCATGTTTGAGATCTCAAACCACATCACCCACTTGATAGAAACGACACAAATCGCCGCCGAGACGGTCGATCGCATGAGATTGGAATGCGAGAGCTATGCTGCTGTGCAAAAACCCGTCAACTTGTCGTTGGCACCAAGAGCACGCAGACTCGCCTTCCTACACAGTATGCTGCGAGGACTTTCTGCACGTGCTTTGTCCAACGAGAAGGAGCTGGCCGGTGCACAGAGTTTGGTATGTATATGTTGTTGATCTTGATGTCACTTTTTACTCGAGATCGATTCACAAAGAGAGAATGCTAACGGAAATGATGCTGTAGTTGACGAACATGATTGCTCAGGATAATCATGAGGTTCTGCAGCGGTTAGCTGCCTCGAACAGCGACTGAACGTAATTCGCAGCGGCAGAAATTAGATTCCAAATCTAGCTACATGATCACCTTCTGGAAATTCCACACGAATAAGAGCTGAATAGTTGGGATTGTGGGTGTTCGTGAAGAAAGAGTACGGTGGTTCTTTCAGGACCCGAAGTTTCAGCCACGCCTGTGGGGGCGGCTAACTTGCATATACTAGGGCTCAGCCTTCATGCACCTATATCATGCAACCAGGCGGCCTGAGAGCTGAACCCCACTATAAGATCACCTTTGTCTCCTCCTACTCTTTCGCTTTGTCAGATACTCTTGTTGCAGCATTATGACGGTAATTGAGAATATTGCTTTGAAAGACATGTCTGTTTCTTCCTCTGCTGTGACACCTTCCTCTACTGTCCCTAAAGTGGACGCGAAAGCGCTTGTATATGGTAGGTGTCGTAGTTCTCGATTCTGTGTCTGTCGTCGCTGATTTTCGGGCAGAAATCAATGAAGGAGTCGGCAAATGGAACCTAAAAGATGTGTCTCTCATAGATCAACTGGAGGTATGATGCACAGAAACTCACCTTTTATTTTCACGCTGACCGATATGTATGCTCCAGAGTCCGAAAATTGAATCCTGTATAATGTATGCCTTTCTGTGCTTCGAATGCACACTACCCACGAACTCGGAAGCGACGATCCATAAAGATGCTGATATTGCTGCCAGCTTTACAAAGATTGAAAAGTTTACCAAAGATGTGCAGTTACGGGAAAAGTTACTTCCGTTCTTCCCACATACACCGAAGATGTTTTGGTCCGAGCACTGCGTGGATCACAATGGGTTTTTTGGCTGCCATACTTCTCCCAAGTTGAGCTTACAAAGGTCCACATCGCCGTCTGGGTCTGGCCAAAACAGCGCTGTGGATCCAGAGATGTCTGTCTCGACTGGCGCTGAACAGAACAGCACTTCAAGTACAGGAACACTTACCTCCATCTCTAGTGCTGATCGTACCTCATCCATGAATAAAACTTTGACCGCCGATTCACATACCACCTGGACATACTTCCGCCTGCTTGTCAAGATGCTGAAGGCCAAGCCTCCTCCGCCGCCAGAAAAGGATTACAGTTGGTACGAGATGGCCTTCCTAAGTTTCTCGAACGCGAAGAGGACGATGATGATTTGCTTTGATATGCCAGAAGATGCCCCTGGAGCTATAGAATCGGATATATCCAAGCATCTAGAAGACTTTCAAGGGCCTTTTGGCTTGCATGTACCAGTGTTGGAGCATGTGGTCAAGCTTTACGATATAAGCGTTTGGGGTATGACGAGAAAAGTCAGAGGTGTTGAGAAGGTAAGTTGAGTTTATGAAACTGATACTCTGAGCTTGTGTTACTGGAGACAATACTCCATTAAGAGTACTGACACGATACCAGCAACGAGAACAAGCCTCGAAACCGAAAAATCCCACAAAGCCTGACATTCTGTCTGCTACCTCTGACTCAGGAGCAAGAGCACAGTTTCAGCAACTCTTTGCTATATCCCGTCACATAACTCATTCCGTCGAAGCTATTCAAGTGGCTGCTGAGATTTTGGAGTACATTCAACTAGAATGCAAGATGCTCTTAAGCGAAGATCCTCACGGAAGACTTGGGAAACTCAAATGGCTGCGTACTATGCTGAAAGGAATGCACGCACGCTCGATCTCCAACGAAAAGAGACTAGCCAGTGAGCAAACCTTGGTGAGTCCATCATCCCCGTTCCTTGACACTGAAGAAGCAACGATGTCCTGACGTATACCGATAGCTTTCGAACATGATATCACAACGTGACAGCGAGTTTAGCGGCGTGATTGCAGTAGCTACAGCTGCAGACGGTGTAGCCATGAAAACGATTGCAATCGTCACGATGGTATTTTTGCCCGCGACTTTCGTCACAGTAAGCACTCGTTTTCTCATTTTCTTCTCAACCACTCTCTCTTATCATTACTTGACTCGTCTCTTACTTCGACTCTTGTATGTAGATTAACGTCTGAAACAGGCATTTCTCGGCATGAACTTCTTCACCGTAGGAACAGATGAAAAGCCAAAGGGACACCTACAGTCGTCATTGGATATATGGATATACTTTGTCATTGCCATACCACTCACTCTTATAGTCTTGGGCGTTTGGAAGTTTTGTCAGAAGATGGAAGCAAAGAGAGCGAAACAGCGCACGCAGATTGGAACGTATGGAGATGTTGAGAAAGGCGGCAAGGAGCAGTAGTTGATACGGTGAATGTATGAGATGTGGATATGGCCTTACTGACACTGAAAGGATGAGAGGCCGGAAAGCAAAAGGAGTCGCAATGTTGATTTTTACCTCCTGCTGTATATACTTTGGACATTTCGTCTTTATAGCCCACATCACCCTCAACATTCACTACAAGCAAGGACCAAAAGGAAGCGAGAATTAATACGGCCGTATTCCACAGTCCATGTGGAAACAGGCTTCGCCACACGAATCCTTCGAATATCGAACCACTAACAAACAGCGTCATACCACAATCTATCAATTTATAATCTTTCCAGCCACCCAGAATCTTCACCCTCAATCGGCACTCCAAACATCGCTCACAATCGCGAATCATGACATCTCTCCAACCACAACGAATCTCAACACTGCAACAACTGTATCCCAGCATCTTCTCGGAGATACTGGAGACAATGCCGACGCTCGAGGACTGGGAAGCGACAAAGATTTGGGCAAAGCGGAATGTAGAGACGTGTATGTACCCTCTGGACAAGGGGTTTGCAATGTACGTTGCTGGCACGGAAACGTTGGTGGCTGTACTCGGCCCGACAGCGGTTGAGGAAGTGCGACCTTTGGTCGAAGATGCAGAAAGGGAGACCGCTGGCAAGGAGTGGGATGAAGAGAAACAATGTTGGATCTAATACAGGTATTGATTTTTCTGCAGTCGTGACAGGCGAGCCGGGTTTCAACTGACACCTCTCTTGCAGAGCTGGCTTCACGACCTACAGCAGATAGTGACTGGCGATCTAAGGCTTCTGGAGCACGGCAAATGCATGCTCCATGGCATTAGCATCTTCCAACCGCGAACTCGCCATCCATTTCTTTCTATACTGCTGCCACACCCACCATATCGCGAACAAGATTAATGTCAAGACAATCGAGATGACAAAGTACATCCACAGGTCATGGGAATAGGTCATATGGCCCCCATGCGCGTCAGGGTCGTATGCGAAAAAGTTCATGCCCAACAGAGCCTTGTTTTGACAGTCAGTGATAGCCCGCTAGAAGATCTTAGGAGGTGATTCTTACGGAGACAAATGTTGCCGGCAGAAACGTCATGGTCACGACTGCGATTGTTTTCATTGCCGCACCGTCGTCTTTGGTCGCCATGGCTATATCCACATTCGTCTTGGCGTCAAGTTGCGACATCAAGTTCGAAGTCTTCAATGTGGTTAGTACTAACATCAGTGTCTTTGCCAGGTAAAGGGCAAGAAGTTGAGGAGATTTGCTCACGAGATTCTGCTCATTGCCCATACGCCTGTCATTCGACACCGCCCGAGCCAGAAAACCTTGCATCATCGTGTGTTGGAATTTGAGCATTTCCAATCGAGAGGAAAGGAGCTCCTGATGTGTTGTTTTTTGGGCAGCGAGAGTAGCACATTGTCGGGTAATGCATTCGACGACCTTTGTGGCTTCTTGTGTCGCTTCAATTGAGTGTATCGTGTGTCGCGAGTCTTCGTATAGTTTGATGAAATAGTGGAGGTCTGTGTTTCCCATCGGCTGCTCGGAAGCCCCTGTTAGCTTGGTGTTCGAGCAATCTGCAAAGCCGAATATACATACCCCTTTACTCTTCTCGTTGTTGCGCATAATTCTTGCAATATCCCAGACACTTTCATCGTATAAGATCATGAGTTGTTCTAGCAAGACTTGGTGAAGACCGTATGGCCCAGTAGCAATATCTTTGTTCTCTTCTGCCGACAGCGCGTCGAATATGTTATACGCTAGATATCTAGGTGTGTCCAGACACAACAGCAAGTTACGTTGCTTACCAAATGTAGAAATGAATGACATCTCATACCATTGGTATTGCGTAAACTCGACATGCTGGGGTGTCGGCTTGATGGTTTTGACAATCATGCGGAACCATGTCTCTATTCTTGATGATGGGGCAAGATCTGTGGATATTTTCTCGGATGAATCGACATCAGTCGAAGTCTTCGATCCGAAAAAGCCATTGTGTTGGACACAGGTCTTTGACCAGAAGATCCGAGGAACGGTTGGGAAGTGTTTACATAGCTCTTGTCGCAGCACAGAATCGTCGAGGAAATGCTTTATACTTGAGAATCTGATCATCCCGTCAGTGCTACGCCTTCATGTTTTCGCATGAAGAGGTTACATTATGCATGTCGATACTTGATCGTCCTTCAACGTGCAAGTGGTCAGCTTGTTGATCCACAGCTCAGAAGTTTATTTTACCTCTAACAAATCAAGTATAGGCCGTCCCACAATCTTCCATGTACCATCCGATGGTTCTACGGTTCAAGAAAATAAGTATCTGTCTGTCATCCACAAGACGGGTACTCATATCACACCATACCATAGAGAAGAGCTTCGACATTCGGGTTTGACGTCTTCTGACTTGCCTGAGCATGTGTCGAGGACATGGTAAGATGTTTGTATTCCTTTTCAAAGAATTTTTCGACGACGAGATCAAAAACGTTTGTTTGTTGGTGCCGCGCGATAGTTAATATATGCATGTCAGCCAGAGTGGCTGGGGTCGGACATGGCGTTCCATGATATTCCGGCTTCCTGCATTAGGCCGCAAGACAGTGTGGATCCTAGCAATTCTTCATGTATAGATGAGATATAAGCAGCTTGTGTGAGCTGTCCATTGGAGAGGGCTCAGATTTAGTGAGTATTGCTGAATTGACCAAAGACATGCCATTGCGTTTCTCAAGACGATCCACACCGACGAGTAGCGACAGCCGCACTGTCGAGTGTGGACATGGATGACGACCGACGTTTACATACCACTACGCAACACTCGGTTCATTGCTCTTCGAGTGATTACTCCGAGTTACAGGTTGGGAAGGCTTGATGGAGTCCAGGTGGCAGTAGACGAAAGAAAGGACATGATCAAACGGCTGGTCTGTGCGAGAAAGCTCGAAAGCAACCCTTCTTGACCCGAACCACCTGCCTTCTCGCACAACGACGCAGAAAACCATTATCGATATATGCAATATTAAGACCCAAGCCCGATATACCTGACTGTAAACACCGAATGCTCCTCTAGCATGCGAGTATAGAGTCAACAGTGGCATCGCCGTATCTCCCATAGACAATGCCTTTCAACACCACAATCATGTTTATATTCTTTTCGCTTCATCTTCCTTGATCCTCTCTCTGGCTCTCATCAAACACTTGCCCAGCAGATTGGATCCCCACTCGTCCCTTCTCGACAACGCCGACTTTGCATTGAACCCAACACCCCAAATCCGATCACTCGCACTTGCCTCCACCAACTCACGTTCTCCCGTCATCAATAATTTCGCCTTCAGCTCTTTGTTTTGCGAAAACTTGAGATAACTTCCCTCTTCGACGACTCTCTGCTTGACCTCATCCCAAGCTTCATCATCCCAGTCCGCGACGCAACGACCAAGTGCTTTCTAGTCTTTCGGGTATGGTGTTGCAAGTATGGAAGCTGCAGTGGTGGAGTCATCACGGAAGAGTGCTTTGTGATGCATCATATATTGCTCTGCACAGTTGTAGGTTTGCTTTGTATTTGGATCTGTAAAGGAAGAGATGTACCATTGGCTGAGGTAGCCATGTGGCTCTTCATACTCGCGATGGAAGAGGATTGGAGGGCGAATGCTCTTTTTGTTGTGCTTTTCTCGTAGAGCAAAAGATGGTGCGTCGGAGACTGGGCCTTGAGACGGCAGGCTTCTGGTCGATGAACTGGGCGAGTCTTCGAGTTTACGCTGGTGTTCTTTGAGGTCGTCGGTGAACATCTTGGACTGCCTCTTCATGGATGGCTTGCTTTTCTTGGTCATGATGAGATATGTAATGCCGTAAGTTTTGAGAAGACTGTGGTTCAAAAGACTGTGATAGTGCTAAATCAGAGGTATGATGCGCTGATGAAGCCTGTGATCTGGATAGTCGCTTTGCGATGACATTTTTTTCGTTAAAATAGCAAAGAAGAAAACAACAGTCGTTGCTAAACTGCCTCGACCGCGAAGCTTGGTCTCGGACACCGGTCTACAGCACGTGGCAAAGTCAAGTCATACCATCGCAGTCTTTTCAAACCTCATGTGCTGCGCTTCATACCCTTCCCGTCTCGGTGCCATGGGAAAGTGCAGTTTGGACTGTGTAGTTGCAAAACCCAAGTAGATTGCAATATGCGGATATACAAAACATGATACATGGATCTTGCCTTCAAAACTTTCATTGTGTTTCAAAAAGAAAAACTCCATATTCCTTAGAAAAAGATCC
>Ga0115842_100318_pt1 | contig 18863 bp, 18 predicted proteins | sample InSIn2SAF170_2_FD_83856 | JGI IMG/M metagenome (GOLD analysis project Ga0115842, IMG submission 83856)
GGGCTTCTTGCCTCCCGATTAGTTTTTAGGATATTCGCAGCGCAGTCAAAGGAAGCATAATTGAACCTCTCTTTGCAAGTCGTGCCCGCGTCTTTGCTTCTAGACCTTGCCCTGTGTTTTGGCAACGGTTTCGTCTGGAGCAAACTCACTGACCCTCAGTCCCATACCAATACCGACCAAAGCAACGTGTCCATTGCAGGCGATTAACTACATAACACATACTCCCCTACAACAATGCTTGACCACGAACCGGGGACTCGATGGCACCGAATTCCAGGAGACAATACATATTTTGGCCGCCGAGAGGAGGACATCTACTTCAATTTCTCCGTCGTCTGAAACTGGCCGTGTCACAATCGCCGATGTTACATCGAACGCGTCGTCGCCGATCCCAACGATCTTTATCTCTACGTCTACCATTCTTGATCCTTCTGTCTCAACCCAGACAGCATCGGAGCCGCGTGCGTTAGTCAATACGCCACGTAGTCTTGAAGATGACTCGGCGCTTGAAAGCGGCAATTTCTTATCATTTGAAGAATGGAAAAAGCAGAACCTCAAGAAGGCTGGTCAATCTGAACACGTAGTCAAGGGCGCCCAAGCCGAGTTTCAGGAACCACGAAAGCGTCCAGCAAATGTGCAGAACACACTGGACTCTCTTGGTGACGATGCAGAGATTGATATTGATTTCACTGGTTTTGTTCCTGGCGGCCCGGAAAAGCGGCCACACGAAGCCACGTATCCTATTGCCGAAGTTCCTGAGCAAGCGCATGCGGAATCTCGTGGTACACCTGGGGCAAGGTCTAGAAGCAAAGACGCGGGCACGACTTGCAAAGAGAGGTTCAATTATGCTTCCTTTGACTGCGCTGCGAATATCCTAAAAACTAATCGGGAGGCAAGAAGCCCTAATGCTGTCTTGCTCGAGAACAAGGATTCGTACATGCTAAACGAGTGTGCTGCGAAGGAGAAGTTCATCATTTTAGAACTATGTAATGATATTCAAATCGACACTATTGTCCTTGCAAACTTCGAATTCTTCAGTTCTACCTTTCGCACTTTCAGAGTTAGTGTCTCTGACCGATATCCAGTCAAACTTGAGAAGTGGAAGACCCTAGGTGTATATGAAGCCCGAAACACTCGAGAGGTTCAGGCCTTCCTCGTGGAGAGTCCTGTTATCTGGGCACGATACGTACGGATTGAGTTCTTGACACACTATGGCAAAGAGTTCTATTGTCCCATGAGCTTGTTACGTGTACACGGCACAACCATGATGGAAGAATACAAGCACGACATGGACATAGGTATTGAAGACGAGAGCGACGATATACAACAGGAACAGGAAGAAGATCTTTCTCTTGTCGATTCATTAATTCCTGAACCTGTTGCAAAAACTGTGGACACGACTGAGTCCGTCGTACCTGAGGCCTCTTCTTCGTCAGGGCACTTCCATGACGGCACTGTCGATATCCAGAAGACCACGAACACCGAGAAAGTATCAGAGAATCTCACTGAAGTGGCTCCAGCTTCTGTGATTGCCTTCGAAGCCATCATGTCTGTAATGAACCCGTCCGATGTATGTGTGCCTACTGATGGTCCGACGCGTCTATCATTTTCACAGAAAGCTTCTACTTTGCGAACAGCCTCTAGTATAGCATCGATAGGCACCAATTTGGACGAGCATGCACAATTCGCAAGTACGCCTCATGAAGCTCAACATTCGACTCCAAGTGTATCTGCTACTTCTGTTACACTATCCTCATCTAGCTCGTCTATCAGCTCTTCCACCATTTCGAATATCGATCGTTCAGTAGTGAGCAGCGCGGCAAGCAGTACGAGAGACAAAACATCGATTTCGGCCTCTGATAAACCTCGACAGAGCAGCACACCAGCTCAGGCACATCCCGCGATGCCAACGATTCAGGAATCATTTTTCAAGTCTGTACAGAAACGGTTACAAATGCTTGAAGCGAATTCGTCTTTATCGTTACAATATATCGAAGACCAGTCTCGTGCTCTGAGGGATGCCTTGAGAAAGGTAGAACAAAGACAACTCGCCAAGACCACTACGTTTTTGGAGGTATTAAACACCACAGTACTGAACGAGTTGCGGGATTTTCGAGAGCAGTATGACCAGCTCTGGCAATCCACTGTCATTGAACTTCAGATACAGCGCGACAAATACCAACGCGACAACGAGGCTATCAATGCTCGTCTGGGCATCCTGGCTGATGAAGTCATCTTTCAAAGACGTATGGGCATACTCCAGATGGTGTTGATATTGGTTTGCTTAATGCTTGTTCTCTTTTCCCGAGGAGCGATCAACAATTACCTGGAGCTGCCAATTGTTCAAAATGTGCTTTCGCGGTCACCTAATTCGAAATGGCTTAACCTCTCCAACAACGATTCAACAGTACGTCCGGGCCAAGTCAGTCGTGCTCGTTCAGCCCATCAGTTACAAACAGGAGTTCTGAAGGGACATCGAAGAATGCAGTCTGAAGACTCCATCCCGGATATGCATAGTGGACCAGAGACTTATGCACCTCTCACACCAATCAGCTACGATGCACAATCTGAAACTGACGACTTCAAAGATGAGACCAAAAGTCCTATCTCTGATTTCGAGGGAGACCATCACAGTTTTAACGATCCTGAATTTGATCCGAACACAATTCAAAGACCGTCAACAAGCCCTCCTGTACTCAGGGTCAACAATCTGTCACCTGTCTCAGAAGTGCACGGTACTTCAGACGACGAAATGCTGAACGTCCAAGTCGTCGAAGAGGCATCCGAAAGACTCAACGGTACACTCTTACCACATTTTCAAGGTGACAGTGCGCATCTGTCTTCGAAACACTTAACTTGGGACCTACCGGCTAGCTAGATCCTTGATCATAATCGCAACACAATCTTATGGCAGCTGCGCAGTCGATCCATTGAAGACCAATGCACTATACGTAAGTTGTATAAACTTCAGTAGCTTATCACCGTACCAAGCTCTTAATACAGAAGCCTGTCCACAAGAAGTGCAGGGACCAACTCCATATGCCAGTCTGGAACTAACCCTGGTGTGAGCGGTTCAGGAGCACTGGCATCAGTACTGTGTTCAATCGAATTGGGGACTCTTATCCCGCCGCTTTCCGTGCTGGAGTCAGTAGCGATACAACCAACCCTACCGTTTACTGTTTGAAGTATGCAGAGATCTGATAGGAGTCTTACTATTGACGTGGAATTTCGGGCTATGTCTTGTTCAATGAGAATCCATCGCTTGGAAAGAGCGAGAAGCCATTGAGACCATTATGTGGAAAGAAGTTGAAGCCAGCTGCGGGAGGTGGACAGGAGGAGAAGAAACGGCTCAGAACCATGAGCATTGTGGATGATGGTGGCATAATGTTAATGGAGACATGCAGAAGACAAACAGGCAGTGGCAAGGAAGTGGTTGCGTGTTCGCATATCCCGATGGTTATTTCGATATTGTAGATGTTTCCCAGAGGGACAAAATGTATTTGAATAAAAATGCATCTCTAGATTACGCCCGCAGATCACGGAAGGAGTGAGAAATCTAGAAAGAAATTGCAAGAAGAACTGCACGATAGCAGACAATAGAGAAACATATTTGATATTCGAAATACTCTTGTTACCAAATCTCTTAGGTAATTTTTGCTAGCCAGCAGAACCATTCACCTTACAATTCCAGACGGTCTTTGAGAGATTGAGATGAAAGGCGTGAAAGGCGTGAAAGGCTGCAAGGAACAGCAGCATATTATGCCTTAATGCCTGGTTCCATCGGCTTATCTTCGGACGCACTAAGTTTCAATCATCATTCGACACACGGAACATGAACGTGAACAGTCTTGAAACATCTCACCTCCAACTGTCGAAAGTATCGCACGCTTCGAAGACGCAAGTCCACAAGTGCAGCCTGGCAGCACATGTCCAGGATGCCACCGACAGCACCAGACTGAAAGGCTGTACACTCTCCAATCAATGGCGGCACCATCCCCCCTCCGCGTCCTCACCACCCTCAAAATCCCCGACTTAAAAGTCCGCATCTCACCCTCCATCGTCCCCCTCTACCGCGAACAAGAAATCCTATCCAACAAATTCCATCCCCGACGTCCGAGATACCTGGCTCTCATAGCAGATACACCGTCTGACATATTGCGCTGGGTGGTTTCTACAGATTTATGTGCGAGGGCACTGCCGCTTAGTACGCAGCGGTTTCGATTACGGAGGCGGTGGACTGGAGCGATTGTTACGGCACTTAGGGAGAGGGGGTTGGATCGGAAGGGACGATTGGTGGGGCGGGATGGTGGACGGGAAGAGAGGGTGCAAGCACCGGTATTGAGAGGGACGGTGGAGATTACGGTTTATGCTGGGTATGGCGCGGAGCAGTCCGCCGGTGTATTGGCGAGGCAGGCGGGGTGCGTGGTTGAGGCGTTGATGAAGTCGGGGCTTGTGGTGCAGACGCCTGGGAATGGGAAGGGTGGAGTGAAGATGGATAGGTGAAGATTGTACAACAGTTCTTGATGATGATGATGATACCCCTGTACAATTGATGGACACTAGGGCCGCCGGTGTAGATTTGGATTTGGTTACGTTGTATCATTGTCTTGGTAGGTATTCGCGGGTCACATCTCTCTCACGCACCGAGGCGTTAGATTGGGCAACTCGACGGAACGCTCAGGGCGTGTGCGGCAACATATTCTATCAGCAGAGTAGGGGTCCGTTGTGTCCTTCTGGTGCTTGTCGAGGTATTCCTCCTCCTCCTCCTCCTCCTCCGCCTTTTCTTCTTCATCCACGACTACCACCATATCCTGAGGCGATCAACACCATCACCGCCGACAAAACATTCAGCCCGCATCACCTACCGGCATCACTAGCCCTAGGTACAGTATAATTCATCAACCACCATCCACGCCTTCCCCACAACCTACCACCATGCACCATGCACTTCAACTCGTCAAATTCTGCAAAAATCATCGCGGAAGCACACTACCAAACCTTCCACACCCATGGCCAAGCAAATTCTATATGGACCCATGACTCTGAGGATGAATTTATGGTGATGTCGAATTTATGAGGACGGCAACTTATAGGTATTGAATTGAGCTCACGTTAATTCGAAGGAAGTTTGCTCTGTCTTTTGGTGTACGGAGGTGTAACTAGGATTGGAGTTTATGAGCTGGAATGGCTATGTACATGTATGTATGTACATGGACCGTGTTTGCGTGGCGGTTTAGTACGTATATGTACTGTAATAATGATTTGAGTAGCATATAGCATGTTGCTTTCGATGTAGAGTAAAGAACTCGTAACGTTTTTAGAGAGGTCTCACTGTCTATCAGCTGCTCTGCTGTGTGGCAGACACAACTACATACATATTTAGATAGATACCGAAATCGAGCAAAAAGAGCTACAGTACCGATAACGTTTGAGTATACTGAGTTATGGACATGTGGAAGGTCATCAATTCGTCAGTCGCTTGGTGGAAGAAAATCTACTGTTATGGCTATCTAGGGAAGCAACAACGTCAATCCTGCTGCAACCAGCAGCGCACCAGTCACAGGTATTGACGCTGACAGCTGTCGTGCTGATGGAGCCCCGCTTGTGTATGGATGTGTACCCGTTGTATTCTGCGTTCCGTTTGCCGCGAGATTGCCCGCTCCATTTGCACCCTCCTTGCCAAAACAAGGCAACCACACATCTAGCGCTTTGATGAAGAGATCGATCCCAACAGCATTGGGTGTGCTGTTGCCCGTGCCATAAATATAATCATATTCTTTCAAGTCCGGCACATGTACAGCACCAGAATAGATCACGCCGTATCGCTCCTTCGGACTCTTCGGTGGCATGCCACAGGCAGGAACCACGGTTGTTGGAGTAAGGCCAGGTGCTCCGTCCTGACTTGCTAGACTATAGACTGTTGAATCTCGCCAGGGATCCAATTCGCCGTCCGTGAACATGGTGTTGGCAGGGTTGATGTTCCAACCACCATATTGATTTATGGATGTGAAGTTCGGCTGCTTTGGAATGCTGGCTACTGTGGCGTTGGAAAAACTGGTCACCAAGGCGATGGTGTCGATGAAGGAGATATTAAGGTATTTCGATGCTATTGTGATGTTGTTGACATCGGTACCGGGAATCCTGCCAAATTGAGTGAGGACCGTATATGCCCAAGAGGACTAAAGAACGGTTAGAGAATGATTCTCGGCTTTCATCGCTGCGTTACAACGAAAGATAAAGGCTTACCGCATCAGCTATAGCATCGGGTGGCGCTTGTGGTGTGGGGATGCGGCCGAAGAACGACCGGAAATAGGTGTTGTATGCTCGCACTGCATATAGATAGGCTTCTAAACCGAGAGTCAGGTTGTTATTATGTGTTGCAAGGAATCTAAAAGAACATCAGCTTTGGAACTTGTACGTAGAACACGAGGAATAGGGTGAGATACGCCTACATACCCGCTATCAGAAGGCGAGCTCGTCCCGGGATTGGTAAGTATCGCAATGTAACTATCGTTGTTGTACTGTCCAGGTACTCCAGGTGTATAGCTCTCTAATGCGTCGCAAAACACGTGAGTCGTCACTCTTGGCCCATAGCCTTGGTAATATTCAAATAACGGACTTCGTAGCGTAGTTGTCATTTCTGAGAGCGTCGAGAAGGCCTCTGCCATGTTGAGATTGTACTTCGCACTCGGAGTAAATAGCCGGCCGATGATCTGTTCGACGTAGACGAGGCGTTGGAGCTCAGTGTAAAGATCTTCACCAAGATTGCCTGACAGGATCTCGTCGGCGTATTTGACGATCGCTTCGACATCGGTAGAACAGTTTGACGGAAGTGATCGAAGCGCGCCGTTGTAGTATGTGGACCCATCGAATTGTGCTTGAGTTGGTGCACAGGACGCCCAGGCTGCATAGATTGTTTCAGGATTTCCTAGCGATATCAGTGGGTTAGTTCAGCCGCGAGAGAAGTTGGTCACGAAGTGGTCGGGTTTTTGGCAGGGACAGTGACTTACGAACTCGCATCCACAGGGCTCGACCTCCAGGATACGAGCCGCCGATGTATACCCAGGGAGTGTTGTTGGGTAACAAATGAGTCATGTTGATACCGGATGGCTGGTATCCACCTAGACTCATGTTATTGGCAAAATACACAACATCTTCAAGTCCCTGCTCGACGGTGCTATACTGCCATGACGCAGGGGCTCCAACGAGGTCTCGCATAGGACCTGATGTGAAGTTCTTGCTGAATGGAAATGGCAAGCTCAAGCCGTAATAACGAAGCTCCCAAAGGATAGCCAGGCCATGGTACTGGCGAGCTAAAGCCATGACAGCAGTGGTACCATTGGTTTCTGCCAGCCATTGTGCTGCTGTTTCATTCGAGACTCCTTCCTCACCCATGTCGTAGAAGAAGATGGGACCACCAGGTTGGTAGAATGTGTCGTTGACCCAGTATCTGTTGTTGTATGTCCGTGTGTCAGAGGAATTGAAGTGGTCGATTGGCATGGAGATATTGAAGGATGGTACCACGGGTCCTCGATAGTAGTTGACCGACGATTGCCGCTTGAACAAGCGATCTGGCTGAGGGGTTGCATGGCGAGATGCGAGGGTCGACCCAAGGCAAAAGGTAATGAGAGTGGCCCATGTTAGCATGATGCAAAAGGCTCTTGTTGGTGTTGCTGCTTAGACACGCAAGAAGTCCTCGATGGTCTCAGGCCTAGCTCCAGCAAGTCGTGAAAGGAATAGCCAGATCCAATGCTGATGTGGTCAAGAGTGCAACAAACAAAGCTCCTTGAGGTCAGGGCTAGAAGTGTTCAGGTTGTGCTAACGGTGATCCTAGATCTCTATATAATTAAGCCACATGTTGCAGCCCAGGCCATACTCGGCTAGAAGAACCTCTACCTAGGCACTTAGCTGTACAGTGGCGAGACAAAACCATGGACAACCAAAAGCCACCAGGTTAAACGACCAGTTGTCTCGAGGCACCTATGGTGCTCAAAAGCTTGTCTATAGATAGACATACCGTTAGCAACACGATCATCGTGCTCATGTGCATGAGTGACAGATCGTTAATACAAATCGGGAGAGAATTAAGTATAGTCTAGAGCCACAAGGGTCGCCGGGGGAGACGTAGTGTAGTGACCACGTGCAGAGGTGGCCTAATTCTGTAGAGAAGATCAGCCTTCGTACCTGCATGAAAATGTACCTTTGGTGGGTTGGAGACTTGGAAGACTTGGAAGACTCTGGGGCGGTGTTTACCTGCCTGCTAATTGGTAAAAATGCAATGTGGATACAATGCTTGGTGTACTTGGTATGCTTGTTCATCGTCACCCAAACCCTTAACTGTAGACAGCGTCACAACCACGCATTGTCAATCAACATTTGTGATAATTATAAACTGGATGTCTTTGCAATCACTGTGATACCAATCTTATATTGATGTTTAACAGATGACGCATACCTATGAGCACCAAGCTTTGTGCTAGGCTGAGTGATCGGGCATAGCCTGACTATCACCACCTAGGATGCATCTGTCTACCTCATAGTGTAACCAGGACCACTTACTGGTCAATTGAGTAAGTTTCGTTGTGGTCTTATTGCCTCAGATCAACATGAACGAGGCATGTCAAAAGTATCTATTTTCAGGCGTCCCAGAGTCAATTGGTATCCCTGTTTGGTAGAGTAGATCGGTAGAGCACATGAGCAGTGCTACGACCTGCCACTACTTCGCCAATCCCACTAATTTTAGTGAACAACCACAATCACTATGATCGGCGTTACTCCCGGCCACAGCTGCAATTGAAGACTCTACTTGTAAAGCAGTAGAAGCCCTTAAAACATCCACTCCAATAAGCCCCTGCGGTGCTCGAATAATAGCAACCCAGGCCAGTCGTGGCACCCGTCAGATATCCCTGGACGATGAAGCTACGAATGCCGCCGGTTGCTCGTGGCGCCTTTGACTATATTTGTTCTCAGTCGTCACACCTTTTCGTTTTCCCACATTGCAGTGCCTGCGGGTATTTGTCTATTGTGCTAGGTAGATAGGAGAGAAGTGAAGAGAAAGATCAGCGTGATATGGATTTACGGCGTCTGGTCTTGCCAAGGCCGGAATATGTGTACTTTTGGTGAATGGTCTACAGTACTCCGTACCTTGCATGTGCTGCAATCTGACTTGTGAGCTTCGTTGTCTTTGCGCCAATTCTCATACCTTGGACTTCGACCTCTTTTCAGATTGAGCTCAGTCGAAACAAGAGGTCGAATAAATAGTCAACATGTTGGTATCTCTCACTGTCGGTAAGGTCGACGCTGGTGTCGCAGTCCTGCTCACCGAAGATAAACGACTGGTATGTATGCATTGCTAAACGCGCTTTCCGGGCACATTGACACCACCCATATATATCTCCCTCAGTGACCTAGCTAACGTACCATCTAGATTGAGTTCCCCTCCATCCTCCTCCCCAAAACTATCCAACCCGGCAGCATAGTAGACATAACAGTCCACCAAAACCATGGCGCCGAACAAAAAGCAGCAGAGTCATTCCTAAACCTCCAAGAACAAATCCTCCAACGTTACGGCCTACACGCCCCAGCCCATCCAGTCCTCCGCCTCAAGAACGCAACCCAAACAAGCATAGTCCTAGAATGGGACCCCATCGACCTCGCAACCTCAAGTCTCCGTTCCCTAAGCTTGTACAAGAACGGCGTCAAGGCCGGCACCATCCCCCGACCCATGGAGATGACACAAACCAAACTATCCGGCCTACAAATAAACATGGAATACAGCTACTACCTAGTCCTAAAAACAAGCGGCGGCACATTCACCAGCAACACCGTCACCGTCAAAACCCACGAAATGACAAACCTAACCGGCATCTGCGTAACCCCAGGCGTCCTGCCCCCACCCCTCCGAACAAGTCTAGAAGCAGCAGTCGAGCGCATCGGCGCCAAGATGACAGAAACAATCCAACTGCACACAACGCATTTCATCTGCACAGAACCGCGCGGCGATCAATGGCAGAAAGCAGTGGACACAAACATCCCCGTCGTGCGCCCAGAATGGATAGAAGGCTGTGAAAGAGAAGGCAAACTCGTCGGCGTGAGAAGCTACTACCTCGATGCGGACCCAAAGTTGAGAAGCGTGGGAAACAACCCGAACATACAAACCCAATCTAGAAGTAGTGCCGGAGCACCGAGACAAGACCAGACACCAGTACAAACTCCACCGCAAAGGACGAGCAGTATACCCAGTGGAATCCAGGCAAATCTGCCAGACAGGACTCGCGCTGCTGAGCCGACGAATCCTCAAGTCGAAGGTGAACCAGGCCCAGAAATCGGCACAACAACACCGCCACTACAGCAGGAGGGCGAACAAGCGCGACAAACGCAGAAGGATTTACCCCCTGACCCGCCCAGGAACAATGGAGAAGACGATGAGAACGAGAATGAAAGTGATGATCATGGACCTGAAGATCCAGAGAAGCAAGGAAGTGGTCCCAACGCGCATGCTCACAATGACGACGAAGGTGAAGACGAGGATGAAGAGCAGGATCCATCACCAGGGATATCTACGAAGGCTAGCCACGCACAGAAAACGATAATAGAGGACGAGAAGGGTGGAGATATGGAGGATGTTGCGCTGTGACCACGGCATTTAAGCTAAGAGAAGCGAGTTAATCATAGGTAGATCTCTCTCTCTCTGCGAATCAGATGCCATTCAATTCCCGGCAACTAGTAGACTGTGTCTGCGACGAGAGAATGTGTAATTCGGTCGTGTTTGCTATGTAGCAAACCTATGGTACATCCACTGCCTAGCTCTGCACCCATTCCTCTCACTCGAGTTTGCACAATATCAAATCGTCCACTCACTCTTGTTATCACTATCTTTGATAAAGGCCTCGTCAACACTCTTAATCCCAATCTCACCACACAACACACATCCCTCACCCACAATGTTATCCAGTTCACGGATCCACTTCGCTCTCTGCGGTCCAATGTCCATTCCCTGACTAACTCTCTGCTGCAGCTTCTTGATCTCCTGCCTTTTAGTAGCACTACTATTCTCAAGCACCCTCTTTCCCAAACAATCACTGTGGAAGGCATGCTGGCAAGGAAACACAAAAAATTGTCGACTCAAGACAGGGAGTGTGCAGATCCAACATCGCTCGCCGGGTTCGACGATGGCGTATCGGCTGTCTAGGGCGTCGATTTCTGCACGGATCTGTTGGGCTGTCATTTCTGAGGCGTCCATTTCAGATTTCAGGCTGTCGATGTGGCGGCTGTATGCTTCTAGAGCTGTGCAGATCTCTTCTTTGAAGTCGTCGATGACGACGAAATCTGGAAAGAAGGGTATCAAGTCTTCGATTTTTAAAAGGTCAGATGAAGTTGGTGAGCGTTTGAGAAATTCAATGGCGGATTTGATGCTTGTGCCTTGCTGTTTGATCTTCTTTTCTGCGATCATCAGCCAAAGATGTTTCCGAAGCGTTCTATTGCTGGGTGTCGCATCGACTCGGTCTGCGACCAGTGCAGCAAGGTCAATGTCATCATGTGAGAGAGCGAGGTCAACGGCCGCAGTATGATTCTGCAAAATGGTGGAATAGATGTGGATACATGACTGTATACGAGAGTGTTGTATGCACAGTCGGAGTGCGAAGTCCGCGTCGAAAAGAGGCGGTGTTGGTTGAGATTCGAGGTAGGCGAGCAGAGTTGTTTCACTAGACGATGGTTGCGTGGCGAGTATAGAAATGAGGGTGTTGTGGACAGCCGCGGGAGCCTCGGGGTGATTGTTGATGACAAAATTGAGGTAACGTACGGCTTGATTTTGGTTGAGTGGTATTTGTGAGGCAGCTTCATTGTAACTGAGAAGGGCTGGAATCATTTGTTGTGGTTCAATATTTGGGCGTCGTGTCAGGATGTCAACCAGACCGGTTGGCGCGTGAGTCATCAGAACATTGCTATAGCGATAAAAGGTCTCGGGATTGCTTTGCTTGTTGAGTACGTTCAAAGCTTCGGTCCATTTCTCTCGTTGTACCCAGTACGACAAGACGTATTCGTAGTCGGTGATGGTGTTGGCAAAGTATAAAAGTTCGTCCTCTCTGTCATGTGAAGAAACGACTTCGTATACTGTTTTAGCATCAAGATCGCTCTTGTGCTTGGTGACAAAATCCTGATATTCCTGTCGTGTCTTCTGCAGCTCGTCTTTAGCACCTTTGGTGTCTGTGTTCTCCATCAATTCGGCCTTCGTTGCGACCATATCGTCAAGCGAATTCAGCTTAGCCATAAAGATTTGTATCAGCCACGTTGATATCATGACCCTTTGCATGATTGACGACTTCTTGTAAGAAGCCATTTTCGTCAGCAGGTATTTTCGTAAGGCATCGTCTTGTCCCGAGTCTATCAAATTGAGGCAAACTTCCTCGAAAGCCTTACTGCTTCTTCCCCAGACGGAGGCGGCTTCCATGAATTGACCCTTACTCGACAAATGGTCTCCCGAAGCCATAGCTACCGAATCTTTCTGTGCTGTACCTTTCGCATATTTGAGAGCTGCATCGTAATCCTGACTTTGCAGCATTATTTTCCAGATATCCCGGTCTTCGTCAGTAGCAACGACCTCAAAGATCTCAGACGAAGTAAAGAGCCAGAATGTATTCTTCTTCGCATCCGAGACGAGCCCTAAAACGCCCTGACCAGGCTCGAGCACAGTTTGTTCATACACGACCTGACCGTTGAGACGATTGATAGCAACGATTCGTCCCTCAGCGAGCCCGATGACATGCCATTGAGTAAGAGTCATAGATTGTATAGGATCCTGAATGAGTTTTCGACCACCCCGAACAGACATCGTCTCCGGGAAGAGAGAGCGAGGATGAAACTTGGCGGCATTGAAAATCTTGTTGCCTAGGCTTGGAAGGGCTGGATCCGTGAATAAATCACCCGCGAGCACGCCCTGCGAGTTAAGCCAAGCGAATGGCCGTGCTTGGGTATCGTCTTGTACTGCATCAGCAGGCAAATCGGGCGAGATCGCAAGCAGAGAAGGAGCGGTCCCCGCGGTACCTGTTGTGTTGTATGGCACTGGTTCCTCTTTCTGAAATAGCTCAGCAAATATCGAAGCAGATCCTTCACGACCCCGTCCACCAACTTTTCCAATGATGTGATACAACTTGGTATGTGAGGCGACTACAACTCTCTTTGTATCCGGCTTGCCAGGTATCGTATCTGCCCAGAGCCCGGTAACAGCCCCCTCACTGACCTTCCACACCTGCGTGGCATAACGCTCTTCCCTCCTGTAAAACTCGGTGGATGGCTCAATGTAGACTTCGTAGACGTTTCCATCAGTTGCACCAATCAGGATTTCTCGAGTCGAGGCAGTAGGTTGTGATGCATTCCAAGCAACGCATTCAACCGAAACACCTTTCAATCTTGCTAGCGCCTTCGGTTGCTTGGACTGGCTGTGAAGGTAGAAGTTCTCACCAAGGCTAGTGCTGATGATCAGATGCGATGCTGTGGGATCAAGGAACATACGCCGTATGCCACCGACCTCACTACTTCGCTTGGGCAGGTCGACATCTAAAGCAGGTCAGTGGATCGCTGACTCTCGAGGAAGCGCTGGTCCTACCATCGATGTCCGAAGGGTTCTCAAGGTCGATTCGCAGTATTCTATTCGTGGCAAGTGCAAGTATAAGTACATTGTTCGCTACTTGTCCAGCCACGAAATTCGAAGCAATGTTGAAGTTGAGCTGCACTCGTTCGACGTTAAAGATTGGCAAGGATGCATCGGTGGCGGTATTGGCGGCGTGTAAGCCAAGTATATTATTGTCTGGACTCAGCGCCATCGCGCTCTCAATCAGGTCGACTTCAACCCATTATGCCTCTCTGGGAGGCGTGATCGAGGCAGCCAAAGAACATTGAAGTTGTATGCTAGCTGAGCGTGGAAACTGCGTCATTGGACATAACGATGGCAGGAGCGGTCTTCTCCTTGATATAGTACGGCGACGGAAGAGCACCTCGATACACCCCCCTGAATGCTATTCTCAAAATAATACCTACTCCTCCACCGCAGCACTCGGTAGGCTCTTGGACAATTACGACAGCAGTCAGCTATGTCAAGAATAACGACATCACGATGAGGAGATTGCCGAAACTCTTCACCGCTATTCCTGGTTTCCAATATCTAACCACTGACGGTGCTGAATAACATGCAAAATATCACTCGGATCACTCTTCTCGTCCTTGCCAATGCTCTTCTTGGGGCAGCAATCTTGATTTTCGCCGTGGGCTTCTTCCCACACAAGGCCTTTCTACCAGGTCTAGCAGAATGGCCTTCTCATTCTGCGGCAGATACTGGCACTGCACCTTTTGACAAGGTCATATTCATGGTCGTTGATGCCTTGAGGAGTGACTTTGTCTATGGCAATGCTTCTGACTTCCACTTCACTCAGAGCCTCATCCGATCCGGTGCTGCAGTTCCATTCACCGGGCATGCAAGTCCTCCAACCATCACGATGCCACGAGTCAAAGCCATCACGACAGGCTCGGTTCCTAGTTTTCTGGACCTTGTTTTGAACTTTGCTGAGTCAGACACTACTTCTACACTTGCAGCACAGGACTCATGGCTTGCTCAACTCCGAGCAAAGCCCGACTCGAAATTGGTTATGTACGGCGATGACACCTGGCTTAGGCTCTTCCCGGGCTTTTTCGAGCGCGCAGATGGCACCACCAGTTTCTTTGTATCTGACTTCACTGAGGTAGATAATAATGTAACGAGGCATATACCAGCGGAGCTTGCCAGCGATGATTGGTCTGGCATGATTATGCATTTTCTTGGGCTTGACCATATCGGACACAAGACTGGACCTAGAGGACCAAACATGCCAGCAAAACAAGAAGAGATGGACCAAATTGTGAAGCAGATTTACGAAGCTATGGAAACTCAATCGCACCTCAAATCATCTTTGCTCGTGCTTCTAGGAGACCATGGCATGAATGAAGCAGGGAACCATGGTGCAAATTCCGCAGGTGAGGTCTCGACTGCTTTGACATTCATCTCTCCCAAACTCAAGGCAATTTTCGAAGGCTTTCAAAGTCCTGCGGAGTACGCTGAGGATTTCAAGTACTATGAGGAAGTGGATCAGTCAGACGTGGCGCCAACGTTAGCAGCACTGCTTGGCTTTCCAATTCCCAAGAATAGTTTGGGAATCATCATCCCCAACTTCCTGCGACTGTGGTCGTCCGAACGACAAAGGTATGACTTGCTCTATCAAAATGCTAAGCAGATCCACGAGGTGGCCTATGCGACTTATCCAGAGGTATTTGATACAGCACTATGCCGTAAGGATGATCTATCTGGTGATGCACAGAAACTGGCTTGTCATTGGATAGAGGTTGATAAAGCATTCCAAGCAGATCAGAGCAAGAACGTAACCTTGAAGGAGGAAGTCGAGAAGATCCAAGTCTTTCTCAAGGAAGCCCAAAGTCAGCTCAGTGGCACGGCAAGTAAATACGACCTAGACAAGATGTACATCGGACTCAGCCTAAGCCTGTCAACTCTCCTCTTGTCAATCGCCGTTTCAGGTTCCATGCTGGTAAGCAACGCATTCAGCGGAGCTGCGTTTGTGTTCGTCGGCCTCTGCTACGCGTTCACAATGTTTGCAAGTAGTTACGTCGAGGAAGAGCATCAATTTTGGTACTGGATCACAAGTGCATGGCTGATCTGCCTTGCAGTCAAGCAGCAAAGAGTAATCAAAGAGGGTACTCAGACCTCGACCTCTAGCAGTTCCACAATGATATGTGCCCTCTTTGGGGTCACGCGGCGGTGGAACCAAACTGGGCAGAAATATGCCGGCGAAGCAGATCTCGCCACGAATGTCTTCCAAAAGACACCGTTGCTACTTTGGGCTTTGATCTTTCTCACGTACCTGATCATCTCGAGACGACTTTGGGCGAGACCGGCCGAACTTGGCATGAAGCAGATAATTGCCCTTCCGGTAATCATTACGGGAAGTGCAATTTTATTCAAGATCGCCTTCACTGCCGCCGATGCCCCTGAGTTGTTGCATGGCGTTACGATACTCAACCCTGTCCTGAATTTTGTGAAGCGATACTCACTCCTCAGCCTTGCTCGCGTCGCATTTCTGGGACTCGGCTGTTTAGCAGCGACAACCATCTACTACGAGCGGCCGTGGGCAGGTCAACAGGCAAAAGCTTCGTGTCTTGAAACCATACACGACATCATATCCCTATTCTTGGTCACTCAGACTCGAACGCTCAATATTCCAATATTTCTGATCTTCTACCTGCAAATGAGATTACTGCGAAATGGCAGATCCATGGATCCTCTGGAACTCCTCACAACCATCTTGTTGCTTCAGTATTCAAGCTTCTTCGCGTTCGGCGGCACCAATGCAATCTCATCAGTCGACCTTTCCAATGCATACAACGGGGTTGGAGGTTACAACATCCTCGCCGTGGGTATCTTGACGTTTGTCAGCAATTGGGCAGGCCCAGTCTGGTGGGCTTCAGCCACCGCGTGTGTGCTCCGGTCCAACACTACAACCAACCCAGGCGAGTCACGTTTCGATTACTTCGGGGTCCAGACCATATTTGCATGTGTCGGCGTTCTAGCGGTGATGACAGCTTGTACCGTTTTGCGCGAGCATCTGTTCATTTGGACGGTATTTTCGCCAAAGTATCTGTACATGATGGCTTGGACGTTTGCACAACATATGGCTGTCAATAGTGTCTTTAGCGGCTTAATTACGGTGGGTGGATAGCGTGGTATCAGCTCAACATTTTAGCTCAATACATCCAAGTACTTGTTGAGATTGCCAGGCCAGGTTCCTAGAGATGCAGTGTTCCGAAGTCCAAATGCCACCATGGCATCGTGAATCGCCGGTTTGAAACTTGCGAAAGCATTGATATAGAGGTCAATCAGTGATGTTCAACATTGCACAAACTGATCGTGCAGCAAGCGATTACAATGGCATGCAGCAGAGCCCGATGCGCATTAGAGAATCTTGCCAATCGTTGGGACTCAAAGCTCCGCTGAAAGCTTTCGATCCGAAGCTAAACTTACGAAGACTGATCCTTGTAACCACTCTTCCATGACCCAAACCACATGTGCTTTTGGATTTGGCAAGAAGCTACCTTTGACAAGGTATTGCACTCAAGCAGCAACCAATTTGCTCAAACAACACGGCATTGACACATCAGTACAATTGCCAGCAACTTCACTGTCAGCTCATGCCAACCGTTCAATCCGTACAATCACACTGTTCAACGTTCGCGCATACAATAAGAGTCACCAACTTACTGTACTGTTCGTTTTGTGGATTGTTAAATTCATATCACAAGACCGAGACACTGCATGCATGCACATGCAACAGCTGTCAACCTTCAAACGAATCAAGGCTTCCCGTACCGATCTTGATGGAGCACGCCTAAGGGAACTGACGTACAGGCCCACCTGCACCTAGCTTAGCTAAACCTTAGGTGCGCTGCGGAGCTTGCTTGTGGTGATAACATCCCTGCGGGAGCTCGCGTTGCCTCACAAAAGCTCGCATGTTCGTGCGGGGAGGATACACACAGGTCCTCGAGCGGGAACAAAGTCGTCTGCGACACCGCGCTCATATATCAACTGCACGCAACAACCATCTGCCCTAGACCTCGATATTGTAGGCCTTTTTCGATACTCAAGGTCGTTCACGGCCGTTCCGCACACATGCATTGATTCGGATAGTCAATTACAGTATTCTTTTGGTTTACACAGCGGTTTCGAGAGCTCGTCATGGCTCAACAACATGACGCCGTCTACGCCACGGTGAGTCGAGTATCACAGCAGGACGAGGAAAGTCTAACAAGTGGTGCAGCTCGTTATGACAGATAGCTACCTACCAGGTCAGTACGGGCTGGCTGGCTGGCCTCGTCGATGCAACAAGCGCTTAACAAACAATAGGTGCTATGGTGTTAGGGCATTCATTAAAAGATCGAGGAACAAAAGCACGGCTAGCAGCATTAGTCCTACTAGACAAACTATCTCTAGATACCATATCCGAGCTCCAGGTCAGACAACAACTGTGTCATCAAATCCTCAAACTGATGTAGAGACAGACCATTTACGATGACATAGTTCCTGTACAGCAAATCGTCAACATGCAGCCTGCGAATCTCTATCTCATGAATAGACCGGATCTGATATCAACCTTTACGAAGATCGAGCTGTGGAAGCAGACACAGTACAAGAGAATAGTATACCTTGACGCTGATATGGTTGCGATCCGACCTCCGAACGAGTTACTCACCCTCGACACTAATTTCGCCGCAGTACCCGACGTTGGCTGGCCTGATTGCTTCAACAGTGGTATGATGGTGCTGAATCCTAACATGGCAGACTACTACTCTCTGCTAGCTTTGGCAAAGAGGGGGATCAGCTTCGATGGAGCAGATCAAGGACTGCTGAACATGCACTTCACCGACTGGCAGAGACTAAGCTTCGCCTACAATTGCACACCAAGCGCGAACTATCAATATGTGCCTGCCTACAGACATTTCCAAAGCAGCATAAGCATGATACACTTCATAGGCGCCGAAAAGCCCTGGCGACAAGGAAGAGACCATAAATCCAACACTGGCGTGTATGGTGAGCTATTAGCAAGATGGTGGACAGTCTATGATCGACACTACAGACAATCAAAACCTACCGATTATAACCAGTTCGTGCAGCCACGCAAGAGAGTGCAGGATTATGTGCGAGGTGAGGAGACTAGATATGAACCTTCGTACTCTAGTGCGACAAGTCAACCGCAGCAATTGTCACATTATGACTATCAGCAACCTCCGCAACAAGCTCAACCTCCTCCCGGCATACATGTGACATC
>Ga0115842_100312_pt1 | contig 18853 bp, 16 predicted proteins | sample InSIn2SAF170_2_FD_83856 | JGI IMG/M metagenome (GOLD analysis project Ga0115842, IMG submission 83856)
ATCCGAATGCCGCAAAGCCAACAGACTGGCAGGATTCGCGGAGTCCTCCCCCTCCAGCGTATGCCAATGACCGACCATTTCCTCATATCAAGGACATAATCGCGGCTGCTCAACCTAGTCATCGAAACTCCAATCACAGTTCCAGAGCCGCATTCGCATCCAACACCACCACCCAATGATGAAGCTGCAGACAATAGCGAGATCACAATCCTACCATCGGCACCCTCAGACCCCGAGCCTGAGCCAATCCCAGTACCAACTACAACCACAAGTCCTCCAACAACAGAACCACAACCATCAACATCTCACACCGCCACACCCAACACAATCACAAAATTCGATTCCCAACCACCAGCCCACCAAAGTACAATCTCATCACCACACTCACACTCCAACCAATCAAAGCCCCCCCAGTCACTCCCATCATCATCACAGCGCATCCACCTCCGCGCTCTGAACGACAAGACCATCCCCTCCAGCACGCTTCCAGCAAAAAAGCGAACAACCCTATCCGACCACCGGCGAGCACTCCTGGAACAGCGAGCCCAGCGCAGCGGCGGCGCTTTCAAACTACAAGCTAATTGGGCGAAGAAGCGCGCTGCATTTGCTGCGTAGTATACGTAGAGGTCTTCTGGGTATTAGCTGTCCGCTTTCGCAGTTTACGTCACCACACCTTTTCGCGTTTACGGACTGATGGGTTTGTCTGTGTATTATGGAATAAGGTTTTTGGTTACTGTCTGATCAGGGAGGTGGACAGAAGGAAGAGTATATGTATGCCTCTAGACTACGTGTACCCTCCTAGGTACAGTATCCATGTCACGGTCCATTGTCACATCGCTATTGGTACCCAGACACCAGATCTCGACGCGTATACTAGCGTCTAGATACATATATACATATATATTCATACACCACTAATACCTGCTAATACCTGGTCCATCGTCCGCGCCGCAATTACAAACGTATCGTACAGGGGAAACATCCATCTAACAGTAAAATCTCCCGCAAAACTCGTATAGTCGAAGTTTACCTTGAACCCACAACTCCATCGAAGACACTAGGTGGCCATTTCAACCTCCTGCCTTCCCTAAGGACTCGCGGAGACTCGGGGAGTAGTCCACGGGTACAGTACATAGCGAGCTAGTCGGTTCAGGACATACGTACAGTATTTCAGTACCTGGGTACATGTACGTAACGCTTGAAGCCGAGAGCTTTAGGGTATTGTATTTGATCGATCGTATGCCCTTCACTGAGTGTGTACAGATCTGAACCGTGGAGAGACATGACATAATATGCTTCTTCTGTTGTAATAGTCACAGCTTTGTACAGTAGGTAGCTCGGCATCATGCGACGCACAAAAATTCAAGCCTACGGTATATTTATGAAAAGATGCTTACAGTAGGTATAGCTTACACCAGACCGAGCATGTCCAAAAAGGCCTCGCATATGTGTTTGTCATCTAGGTATCATCTGTATCGTTCATTATAACGTCTAGCTGCGTGCCTGGTCTTCCTACAAGGAGCTAGTGCTCGTCTCATATCTACAGTACCTATCTATGTGTGTTACCGCGGCACCCCTCTCTGATAAAACAAGATATATGCCTCTCCATTTTGTAATCGGTCCCTCGGACTTAATTGTGCAGGATCAAAATCGTAAGCTCGTTCATCATCAAATTTCCTCCAGCAGCCGCGTCCTTGATCTTTCACGAGACTTATATAGTGGCCTCCGTCGCCAGATGAACCTAGATGTCGTAGGACACCGTAACAGTCGTAGCTGAATGGTGGTAAAGTCGCTGGATCTGGAGGTGATGTTGATGTCGAGCTCGATGTGTTAGGTTCAGCATGTCCGTTTGTGCTTGGCGGTTGTGCTGATATTATGTACGGATCCATACGGAGATTGTGGAGTGGGAATTCAATAGGTGTATGGATTTTGCGGGCAGATTCGGTCTTGCTTGCACTGAAACGCTTGAAATGTATGACCAAGAATTGTGGAAGACGTGTGAGGATGATTTGCTTCGTGGCGTCTCTCTCTGTTTTGCAGTATGGACACTTCCATCTTTCGTCTGGTGCGAGTCGTTCTTCTTGGCAATATGATTGCAGGCAGCGGTATATATCGCCAGTTCCAGATCGTGGGATCTCAATACTGATACTGTAAAAAGCTTCGTAGGTCGTGCTTGTGCCTCGACATGTTAGGCACTTCAGTCGCGATGCGTGCTGGCCTGCGAAAAGAGATGTCATAAAGGATCTATCTCGATGTTCATACCGTTGCCATTCAATAGGAGCCGCGTCTGCGATCTTGTACCTCTCACGTTGGAGCTCTTGTTCAGTAGATAACGGCTTAAGTGGTGTTCTCTCCCAAGCAATGTTCAGGTCTTCATGAAGACAATCAACAAGGAAGTCGAAGAACTCCTTCGCATCCTGTTGCCGGTCGATCACCCACTCTCTGTTCATACGTCCACAGAAATTTCGGAAGGTAGTCGGTTTTATCATGTCAACGTCACCCTTCCAGAGCGAGCGGATCACGTTCGCGAAGATCTCGGGCATGATACCAGAGCTACCCTTCCAGTTCTTCTGTACGTTCCGCTTGTAAGTGCTATCATCCATGAAGAAGTTCGCAAGCGGTACCGTGGCACTAAGGCACTGCAGAGTAGAGTTCATGTAGCAGGTTACACCAAAGTTTGTAAGACCTGTGCGAGGGAGCTTACGAGATCGGACAAAGGAGGGAGTGGAATAGAGTGGTTGACGAGTCGAAGACGCTACACGAGCTAAAGGTGCGGAAGCCTGATTTAGATCGGATTGGCCGGAATAAGAGGGACGAGGGACTGCTGGTGGAGGCCGAGACGGAACCGCTGGTAGGGCCGGTGGCTCGTGTCGTTTAGGAGGTACGACTGGTCTTCGTGGAGGAGCCACCATTGATTGCTGTTCAGCAGGTGGAAATCGTCGGAGAAACGTTTCGTAGTCCGGGATGAAGGGCGAAAGTGGTTCTGGCTCATCCTCGACATATTCGTTGTCACTCAGACCATAGTCATTGGTTGAGACCTCTTCTTGCTGAGCTTGCTGTCTCCAGGCTTGCTGCTCATGTTCGTCAAGAAATTGGTGATTGCGCATACGACGATCTCGAACATCAAATCTTGAGTTTGTGCTGGCCAGTCTCTGCCGTCCAGCTGGACGAGCGGGAGTAGCCCCGAGTCTTTGTCGTGTGGTGCCTAGCATTGCAGCTGTACGAGATGTTGCGAGTGAGTTCGACCCTAAGAAGTCGACCCAAGCATCAATACCACCTCGCAGTAGAGCTGGTGGCCTTGCATCTTTCAATCGCCTGTACTCGTTGAATTCGTACAGTGCATCGAAAAACGCTCTGAGATGCGGCGCTTTTGTCATGGATGGAGCGCCTCGCAGGTAGTTTGTGTCCGCAGTCCGTTGATCATAGTATACGACAATGTCGAAGCCATTGATCTGAGCAAACAGGCTCTGTTCATTATCAGGAGACACTACCAACCGCTCTTCGAGCATTTCTGCAGACATGCCTTCTTGGAGCGAAAGCGGCTCTATACACATGATCGAGGTTGCCATAATATGACCTTCGTCAAACAAAGTTCTGTCTCGAATGTCCACAAGAAGGACGTTGTACTTTTCCATGTATATTGAGAGGGTTTCGACATCTATCATGTCATTGTGTGGTATTTCAGCAGAATTGCTCTTGGAAACAATGGCAAGATTGACTCCATTGGGAGTCCTCGGCCTGTACGGTTGCGTCTCGTCTTTGTGCTTTTGGATCTGGGGGTTCGTCATGTTTGCTATGGGCTGACCATAATATGTTTGCTTTCGTTCTGTAGGTGGCCGGTGAGATTCATATGACGAACGAGCCGCTTGACTTTTGGAGTAGCTAGGATCTGGTGGCTTTGGCATTGCAGAGGATGGAGCAGCCACTTTGGGAGGTACGATAGGCATGTCTCTTGGTCCAATGGGTTTTGATATACTATTAGTCTGGTAAGTAATTGGATCAGGCATTTCGAGCGGTCGTGAGGCAACTGGGCTGACAGCCCCACCTGTTCTCAATGCAGCAAACCGCGTGTTGAGGTCACTCGTAGCAGGAGTCGAACCACTTCTGAGATGTGCTGGCTTCGACACACTAACTGGTCTGGCTTTTGACACCCTTAAGGCATCCGGGAGGTCTGTATTACTCGCAGAGTGAACGCCCGCCTGCGAGTCTGGCTGCTGCTCTAGTTGACCATTGTTAGCAGGCTGCAAAGCAGCAGCTTGAAAGCCGCTTGCCGTAGACTGCTGCTGGGTATTATGTCGTATGTTATTATCCTCTATGATTTTTCGCACACCCTGTATCTGCTTTTGCATAGCATTAACGACCAGGAGCGCATTTTTGTTCCTTTGAGCCCAGCTCGGGTTGTTATACTCGAAAAAACCAAAATCTTTATGCCTGGGTATTATGTTCAACACAATCTCGCATGCTTTTAGATATTCCCGGAAGGCAGTGTCAACTTTTCCAAAGCTCAGGGAAGTCTTCGAAGTCGAAAGACAGGTCTCAGCTTGCTTCAAATAGTCTGGTAAGGATATGGTAGGATCAAATATAGGTTGAGCAGCCGCGATTATGTCCTTGATATGAGGAAATGGTCGGTCATTGGCATACGCTGGAGGGGGAGGACTCCGCGAATCCTGCCAGTCTGTTGGCTTTGCGGCATTCGGATCGAAGAAAGGTGCTCTGTTGGCGAAGGAGGCCATACTAGGCTTTCGTATGTTCACTACACGGTCATCGCGAACTTGAGTTTGTACGTTCACAGCGCGAGGTGGTGATGGGGTGGGCGATTGGGAATGGTTGATTTCGACAAGCCTTTGCCGATGTCTTTCCAGATGGCTTCGCGATGCCGAATCTGTGACTCCGTAGACACTTGGACAGTAGAAATAGCGGTTGCAATAGTCGAGTAGGGTAGTTGAGCATTGGCGTGTTCTGCTCGATGAGTGGCATGCGCGGCGAACGAAGTGATCAGCACCCGCACGAGCCACTCCAGCGGAGCCGCCACACTAGTGAATAACCAACACCCCAGAAATTATGATGCAGTGGCATAAGACAGTCCTACAGTAGCCTCGCAGTCAGTCTATTGCTGTCTGCCTTACAAATAAGCTGCGCAGCTCGTTAATCTCACCCATAGCATTCGTAAGCTCGATGGCGTTGATCCTCGCAGCCTAACACTAATACGATCTTTCACTGAATGACCTACTTCTGAGCACACCAGTGTCTACTCTTCTAGGCTCAGTGACAACTCGAGGGCAAACAACTACAATGGCCGGCTGGCTTTATGCAGGAACGTCGGCTCTCGATGAGCAAATCGAGAAGGCCACGTCCTCGAGCTTGGAGGATATCGCGACAAGCCTGGAAATCTCCGATATGATTCGATCCAAAACAGTGCAGCCTAAAGATGCCATGCGATCACTGAAGAAACGGATAGGCAACAAGAATCCCAACATCCAGTTGTCCACTCTGAAGCTGACCGACACGTGTGTCAAGAATGGAGGTCAGCATTTCTTGACCGAGATCGCCTCACGGGAGTTTATGGATAACCTGACATCCTTGCTTAAGGTGTATGGTCCTGCAGCCGTGGACGAAGTGGTCAAGCAGAAGATACTGGAGCTGATACAAGACTGGGCGAGCGCCTCGCAAGACAGATACGATCTGGCATATATCAATCAGGTTTACCAGAGTCTACAAAGAGAAGGTTTCAAGTTCCCGCCAAAGGGTGAGATATCCAGCAGTATGATTGACAGCAGTGCCCCTCCTGAGTGGGCTGACAGCGATGTCTGTATGCGATGTCGAACTGCCTTTACCTTCACTAATAGGAAGCACCATTGCCGAAATTGCGGGAATGTCTTCGACCAACAGTGTTCGAGCAAGTCGATACCTTTACCGCACCTAGGTATTATGCAGCCTGTACGGGTTGACGACGGATGTTACGAGAAGCTTCAGAAGAAGCCACAAGGTGGTACCGAGCGTCGGGTATCTTTCGCATCTAGGCCAAGCGCAATGCAGCCTCGCGAAGCAAGAACAAATAGCAGCTTTGACGAAGATTTGAAACGAGCTTTGGAAATGAGTTTGGAAGAAGCTAAAGGCATATCAAGTACTGGTTATGTACCGCAGTCACAACCAAGCAAAGAGACTTCAAAGCCGAAGACAAATGGTGTCTCAGCCGTGGACGATGACGAAGATCCTGACCTTAAAGCTGCGATAGCTTTGTCTTTGAGAGAAGCAGAAGAGCAAGCTAAGAAGCATGCAGTATCTCTCAAGGACTCACACTATCGACCCTCGTCAACATCAAATGGCGGCTCTGATACCTCAAAACCTTTTGTTCTGCCGAAGAACGACTACGAGCTCACCCATATGGAGTCTGAGAACATCAACCTCTTCTCCACCCTTGTCGATCGCCTCCAACATCAACCACCTGGCACTATTCTAAGGGAACCACAAATACAAGAACTTTATGAATCGATTGGCAAACTACGACCAAAACTAGCACGGACGTTGGGGGAGACTATGTCCAAAAATGAAGCTCTATTAGACCTGCATGCGAAGCTGTCGACTGTAGTAAGATATTACGATCGTATGCTCGAGGAACGAATGAACAAAACATATCAATACGGTCAACCCACCGCATACGGAGGTTACAGTGTGCCTGCTCCCTCTGTACCACAATCCTATTCCACACCATATCCGCAGACCTATCCGCAAGCTCCTCCACCCACAATGATCAATGGTCCTTCTGGCGCAGAAAACTACTACTTCGGCAACGCAACGCAGCCAGAACCACCATATGCCCCTCCTCAGCAAATGCCGCAGCCTCAAAGATCGTACTCATACTCGAACCAAACGCCAAAAGCTCAGGTCAGCATGCCAAGCACACCGTACTCACAATATCCACCACAGCAACAACCTGCATCCTTGCAATACGCTCAACAACCTCCATCTCCAGAGACTTATCACACTCAACCACAGCAGGCATCGCTATACCCTCAAATGCCGCCAGCGGGGCAAGATTATCAGCAACCAACTCCCACGTTATCAAATCCACCACCTCACTACCAACAGCAACAGCCTCAACAACAACAAAGTGGATATCCACCATATGCACCATCAGATGGCTACGCGCAACCACCACAACAGAATCAACAATACCCACCACCGCCACAGCACCAACCAGTGTCATCCACACCGGCCGCCCCCCCTCCACAAGAGAACTTGATCGATCTGTAGAACCACGAAACACAAAGGAGAGAAGCAAATAAGCGGTCTCCCGTGTCTGCGCATACGGAGTAGCCAGGGGCTCACACTGCAATTCACCAACGCAAACATGTTGTTACTATAGATATTCAAGCAAGCAAGCAAGCAAGCACGCATTCTGATACCTCATCAATGATACCACAACGTCATCTCCCTATTCATTCATACCCGTGCCTACCCCGTCAGTACATTATCTCGTAGAAAGCACGTCTGGTTCCACGCTCATGCCATTCGAGTCAGTATACAGCGCATGAGCAAGTCATCCCAATTTCTTATAGTGTTCACCCCATCGGCGCACCATAAGTCTAGCTAAAGACATACACATAATATACACATATATACCCAGGTACCCAAGTACCTAAGTATCTCCATCTCCATCCAAAGCCTTTACCAGAACAGATATACATACATATATCTACATGCACAATGAATAACCTCAGCTATACACAATACACGGCCGGTACCAAGCTACATACCGTACACAGAGCCCCTAAACACAACACAACGCTGCGCACCGCCCTGCACTAGGTATCAACCGTCGTTCAGGAATCTATTCGTGATAATATAGTAGACTTGATAGAGGAGCAGAAAGGTATATGTAGATGAGTCCTTGTTCTTGGACAACCAACCAGCAAACAAATAGATGAATTTATTCACCTTGAGGTAGGTATGGTTTTCATATTTTCCTCCAATGCGTATACTAAGTTCAAGTACAATGCTGGGTATATTAGGCTCGATATATCATTCCCCGTGCACTGCACTGTAGATAGACGTGTAATATTTATCCCTATGTTCCAATAATGTATTCGAAGTAACTATCCACCCGAGCTAAACCACTTAATTCCTCGCCGTAACAGCTTTCAACGCCAGCATATCGATCCTCCGAAGATAAACTTCCATGTGATGAACACTAGGGTCGCCAAATATAACCCTTCGTAACTGTTCGTCTGTAACTGTGTGTGCTGTGACTTTGCTTAGGTTGTCTTGTTCCCAGCGGATCGATGTTATTTGTTGTGGGTCTGATTTCTGTCTGCTTTGAATGTGTTGGTGTGGGACACGCATGATTACGAGTCTGCCGGCGTTGGAAAGGGTTGTTGCTGGGACAGGCCAGTAGTGAGATGGTGGCGCTAGTGATGTGGCTGGTGCGGGTACTGCTAGGTTTTGTTGTGAGAAGTTCCAGCGTGATTGTTTTGGTCTTATGTTGGTAAGATCCGAGGAAGGTGTCGGTTGCAGACTGATGTTGTTCGGTCTGGGTTGTGTCAGGTCGAGGTTTGAGATGGATTGTGGTAGGCGAACGAGGGATCGGTTTGGACTTGAGTCCCGCTGACTTGGTTTGAGTCTTGGTGACGGCGAGGAGAGGAGATCGACTAAGCTTTTGAGATATGTTCTATCTGCTCGCACGATGGGATCGCCCTCATTCATAAAGGAGAAGAAGAGTGATTTTCTGTGTCTCGGATCTGTGGGTTTGGTAAGAGGAAGCAACGTGACTGGTGGCGCACCAAAGGTGATGCAGTGAACTCGCTTGAAGCAGTTTGTAAGAATGCTGAGTTCACTTTGAACAGAACTGAGCATGTGTGAGTAGATGAGCGCTGCTACTGCGCCACCAGCAGAATGACCTGTGATAAGTAGACTACAGCTTGCTCTGCTCGGGTTCTCTTCGAGGAGTGTTCTGAGGCTCATGGCGATTGATTTGACCATTGCTTTGGCTACTTTGAGAAAACCCGAATGACACAAGTTTCCCGCATCATCCAGGAAACCGGCGGGGCTTTCGGGGCGAAGGTTCAAATTGACATTCCAATCACGCAAGCTGTATCTACTAGTACCACGAATAGCGAAGACCAAAGTTTTCTTGTCATCGCATGGTACTGACTTCATGACCATAGCTTTTGTACCCAGCTTTGTATCAGCTGATACGAAGACACCTCGTTCTTGAGAAGACTGTGGGATTCTGTAAACACTTTTCGAATACTGCGCAGCCAGGCAGATCAAAGGCCATGTTGGAATGTAAACTTTGAGTTTGGGAAGGTCGGCTGGTAGTCTGGAGTTCGAGTAGTGAGACACTTTGGACCATATCGTGATCTTCTTGGTCTTGGTCGGAGCTGGTCGCCTTCGATCAAAAGATCGCCTAGTCGGTACTATTGCTCGACTTGCGCTGAGACATTCTACTGCATCGGTGGGAGGTTCTGTCAGGTTGATAGCGAAATCATCACCGTTTTCATTGTATTGATCCTCGTCTATGCTGGATATGATATTACTGAACTGATCAATAACGGCGTCTTGGACAATCGTCTGCTGTATTGCATCAGAGTTCTGTTCGGAGAGGAAACCAGACTTTGACAAGTATGGCTGCTCATCGTATCCCGGAACAGCATATGGTGACAGATGCTGTGGTGGTGAAGGTTGGGATGCTCGGGATGGAGGTTTGGCTAGGGCGGTCGTTTGCGCTTGTGAAGGACGATGGTCTGGTTGATGTCTGCGTGAGAAGAAGCCCATGATTCCATACTGAAGAAGCGAGAACACCAACTGGAAGGTAAGGTTGAGCAGTTATTTCTCGTCAGAAATGGTTATGTGATTTGATCCATGACTGTCTAGATACTTGTTACTGTATGCTCGCTCAATGCCCCCAAAACGGTTGCATCGAGTTGCTATCCTAAGCGGAGGGGTGTCTGACAGAAATGTAATTGGCGGGAGGACTGCGGAGTGGGGGCCAAGGCGACGGATTTGTCTTTCTGTCGCTGCGCCTCATAGTCCGAATCGCTGAACATCCGAGAGTTATCTCCCAATTCTACACGGTCATTTTGAATCCAGATTGAATCGTCCTCGACCTCTCTGTAGAAAGGTCCCAGCGGTAAATCAAGATTGTTGGTGATGTGAGTACTCCACCAGCTTCAAAGCCATGGCATCTAGACTCTCCCTAATCCTACGCTACCACCAACGTCTTCTATGCTTCATACCACTCTGGATGTCTTGACTGCTTGTACAAATCTTTTGCTGTATCCATACACGGCTCTACCACAAGAACTGCAATTTGTTGCTTCTCATGGAGATACCGTACCATTGGGTACCTGCAACCTGATAGAGTCCAATTGCTGCGGCTACCGTAACGCGATTCTAGACTTCGACGGTACTTGCTCAGGAGTCTATCAGGACTTTGTCAGCATGAGAAGAAATCTCAGATCTTGCAGCAGGCTTGTACGCCACTTGTCCCCAGTATGAGCCATTTGGTACAATCCGGCCTCAATGTTTAGAGTCTCTTCACCTGGGCGATGAACCAAAGTCTTTTTGTGCCCTAAGGTCGTCCTCTGTCAATCAGTAACTCGTACGGTTCTGGAACTTGATATTGAGATGTCAAGAACCAGCCTGAGGAGACCCGCTGGCAGAAATTCATCACTGATTTTCCTTGAATCCTTGCGCATTTTCAGCAGTAAAAGGAGGTGAGTGAGTAAGATGGTGGTACTAAAGGCGCAATAACAGTTTCTGCGGCATGTTAGTCTTGGACGGTCCATCTTTCACAAGTATCATGAGAAGAGTTGGTAATGTCTGCAACGTATACTGCATAGGCAGGTACCTAACTCTCAAGAGAATAACGTGAAGAGATGTTTCATGGTTTGGCAATGTCAATTGCCAGCTCAGAATGCTCTCACCAGTCCAGCCATGATATGTTTGTGAGTGTCTGTTGTGTACACACACTAGCAAGAGCAACAATATCATCGACTTCATATGGGAAGGATTCACTTTCGATTTTTGTTCTTGTTATTGTTGATGTTGGTCAGTGACCTCCAGTTCTGGCGGTGTATGACTAGGTAGATCAATATTGTTTATGCCTTCAATTACCTCCCTTTCCGCAACTCAGTAAATGCAGGTTGCGCGTTATACAGTCACTATTGCTGAACTCGCACCTACCTCTATCTTCTGATGACTCCAATGCAGAGAACCACTGTTTCCGACCACATATTGCTCTAACGGATCTACCTTGCTCGGATCGACCTGAGCAACCCATCTATACACAAGATCGACCGAGCAAATCAGCATGTTCAACCATTCTTGGTCTTCTTTGACTCTGCCTCACAAATTCGTCCTTATGGACACCTTCATCGAATGCACATTATCAGAAGCCAGCCCATGGAATGATATTGACACGTTGTACTTTGACACTCCCACCACTGACGACACCACACAACCTGATTCTCTCTCGTCTCCTTTCCAAGATTTCAACCTCGTTGATCACTTGCACCATTACCTCGCTGTTCTTCCTCGTAAGTCACAAATAACACCAATCCTCCCACCCGGTCATCTTACAGCTCCTAGAAAACCATGTCGATTGGGCTCTCCAGATATCAACCTGCTCGTCCTCAACCTGCCCGATTGCCACATCACTCTCACTGGTCATATTCTTCCTCAACCACGAAAACTCAATCTCCCCTCTACTATACTCTGTTCTAAGCGAGAGCGCTTATCTCGTACAAACCTCCAACACTGCAGTTCAAACCAATACCATAGCATCCACCAAATCAACGGTCAAACGACTCCGAAACGATGCCGAAACAGAACAAGAGGAGCAGCCTGCAAGAAAAAAGAGCCGCCACTCGCCGACTTTGTCACACTCTCATCCTGAGGCCTACACATTCCTTGACCAACCCCTCCCCAAAACACCACCCAGCACTCCCCAAGCTCTGCACCAAAAACCTCAATCCAACCAGCAACCACAAACCTCAAATCCATCTTCACCACAACCAAACACAACCACAACACCATCCACCTCAACACCCTCCACAACCATCGACGACCAGGCCCCCTCAAGCTCTCACACCCAAAACAACCCAATCAACAACAACAACAACCACACCCCAACATCCCCCTACGCAGACCTCTCCCACACCCTAACCCTCCACACCATCCTAAAAACGCACCTCCAAACGCTCCACACCCTCCTATCCCAGTGTTACTCCTCCATCCCTCACCCTCAAACTCCCACCGCCACAACTCCCACTGCCACCAGCACCACCACCAGCACCACCGACATCGCAGCTCTCCACAGCACAATCATCCAAACAGCAACCCACCTCTCCAACACAGCTCTAGTCTTAAAACACCATCTCGACGTCCAAATCACGCACCTCACGATTCGGGAACGGGTTTATCGCGCTGAATATGGGATTTATGCTGGTTTTGAAGAGGTGCGATTACATAACCTTACACACTGGCAGCATGGACGCTCTCAGCGTTGGCGTCAGGGGCAGGGACAGCGTCACTCTCACACTCACCCCAACAGTAAGAGAATTCGCAACAACACCAACAACAAAACTCGCAACGAAACTAGCCATGCTAAGACCGTAACACTAGACCCAGAAACGCGCGCCTCAATATCACATATCGTGCGTATAGAAGCAGAAATGGAGGATACGTACCTCTGTTTAATACGGGGTTTGGTGGGCGGGTATATCGCGCGACTGGGACGGTGTAATGGATGGATGTGGGAGGGGAGGAGGAGGTTGGATATTCAAAACCAGCGTCAGCATCAGAAAGGGAATAACGGGGGTTGATAGGTGTTGATCGCGGTGGGAGAGAGGAGGTTAATTGGCTGTGGTGTGGCTATTTGGGTTGCAAGTAGGGACGGGAATATGGATACTAGTATGGTTAGGTATGAAGCGAGTGCTGATGATGAATATGGATTCGAAGACGGACTTTGAGTCATTCGTGGTGGTGGTGGTTTGGTAAAGCAGAAAACATAGGTAGGTAGAATTTATGTGCAAGACCTGCCATGCATTGAATTGCAGAAGTCAAGAGTGCCGGCGTGCACGCAGATTACCTATAGAGAAGTGAATACAGCCATTACAATACAGTCATGGTGAATACAGACACAGACATGAATACATGACTAAGCATTAAAATGGTAGGTTGTGTATTGGTGTGTACACTGAAGTGTGTACATATCTAGATCAGGGTATCTTGAGGTGTAATGAGGCTCGTGAGACAACAAATAAAAGCAAGCAGACAGACACCAACCTCCATCAGCCATCAAAGTCTCTGATGTCATACTTTCGAAATGCATGCTTCGAGTCTTTTGTGTTTCCTCATCGTTAAAGTCTATCCGGTACCATTCGAGTTAGTTGAATAGGTTTGAAGAATGAGTAGTTGCAATTTGTTAGTGCACCGCTATTAAGCTTTGACTCAGGTGCATATATGGCTGGCTGGCTTGCTTTACCGACACGTGATAAAGGCTGTGAGGTCTGGTGTAAGGATTATTTCGCGTTGTCGAAGAGTTGGTCAACTCGTAGTCGTACAGATACCGAGATCAGGAATAGGATCTCGAATAAGGTGTGATCTGTATTGGCTGTTCAATCAGACTTCACCAGCCCATACATCGACAACAATATTAATAGCTGCAACGAGAATTTCTGCTGCGATGAGAACGATAACTACAATCCAATATTAGTCCGCTGAACACTATACAAGTGATCGATATATGCTTACCAATCCATTCCAAAATTTCGTCATGTCTTCTGCTTCCTTGCTCCCTCAATATAGCAAGTAAATCTATTCCAAATTAGCATATATATCACTGTACTGTGTCTGATTTGCTTACCAGAAATAACGTCTAACCGTTCCGTCAATAGACCAACCCTCTGGCCAATCTCTAGGTAACTTCTCACTGCTGAATAAATCGGTTCTAAATGTGGTTCTGCCCACATCAGTTCTGGCGAATCAAGCACACTTCCTTGCAAGTGAATATTGATCCTCAATATGAACAACTCTCCAATTTGCATATTCAGTTGTCTCCGTGTAAGATTGACGCTCCCTGTTGAAGCTATTACAGCTGGTAATGGTGATGTTGTTTCTATCGTTTCAGAAACTAAATCTTCAAAGAGTGAGGTTTTGACGGATTGAGACAAGGCATGCGATATAGCAAGTTTTGTCATGTGGTTTTTTGGGTCTCGTAACGATATGAAGTCGTTGTAAATCCGAGCTTGGTAGGAATGAGTGTAGTAGAAATTGAATTCTTCTGTTTCGATGCTCTCAGTAGGGAGAGCAGCAGTCGCGAATTTGGTGATATCGCTAAGGAAACGTTGTTCGTCTTTGAGAGTCATACCCCAGATCACAACAGTGCCGTAATCGAAGATGAAAACTTCTGGACTTTCTACATCTGTCGAAAAGTCGGAACCAGTCGCATACTGTGATTGGTGGAGCGAGTCTGATTCACGATGAAGAGTTACTTCTTCTTGAGAATGGGATCGAATAGGTATAAGATGGCCACCCTCAACGGCGGTGTCGGTGTCGGCGTCGCCATCAGTCATCGTAGCAGATGGTCCCATTTCATTCTGTAAATCCAGCAATTCTTCCCGTTGATTCTTCTGATGTTCTTCTACCTCAAGTTCAGAATCTGAATATCGCCGTTCATTTGTGGTGAGGCGCGGACTTCGTTTCGCCATGGCTCGAGCTAGACGTTCCTCAACCGGACTTCTGCTACTGCTCCTTTCACCTCCATCCATCGTATTTGCGAATCTGTCTTCGTTTGCTTTGCGCTTGTGAATTCTTTCATAGTCGTATGGGGTGTATAAACATTCGTCAAAGAGCTTTGGATTGGCACCTCTGGTCTTATTTCGACTCTTCGCGAACCTCATTATGCCTTCTAACCTGTATCCTTGTGCTGTACAATATGCTGTTACGCGAGGTAAACGATCTCGATCGGCTTTACCTAATCTTGCAGCATCTCTTCTTGCATTCGGATCTTTTATCCTTGTGAATTGTGAATACACATCTCGACCACTTTCCTCATCTGGACCTTCATCATCATCATACTCGGGGTTTGGCAGGATCTTCAGCTTTTCGGCCGTCCTCGACGTTCTCTGCGCTCCAACTCTTGGCAAACTTGACGAGGCTGGTTGCATAGACGGTAGGGGTGCTCCATGACTATTCCGTCTTCTTAATTTCGAGTTGAATGCGCTGAGCATGGGTTCTTTGGTCGGTACATTTAGACCGGGTGCTAGAGCTGAACTCGGACTCTGAGCTGGTCGGAGAGGTGCCCCTGGATTTGAGGCACCGGACTGTGTTTGTACTTGTGTGAGTGGGTTGAAGGTCACTGTTCGTTGTGGTCTCGCAGTTCCAATACGTGACGTCGATGGTCGCTCTCGTTGCCCGAGTAGAGGCGCTGCTTCTGTCGTTCGTGCAGCCATACTTGTAGTGGGAAAGCTTTGGTTAAATGAAATTGATGACAACCCGTGAACTCATCTAAGTAAACATTAAAAGCTATTCTCCGGTGAATAGAAGTAATTATCGGAGGAAATGCTCGATTACCTATTCATGAATGATAGGACCGGGCTAAAAATCGCGCTAATGACCCAGTGATGGACACCTTTGAAGCACGTGGAAATGTCAGTACAGGATGTCCGTACAACTTTCGGGCAAATCATTACTGGAGGGTGATGGCTTCGTCGTTACACCACAGTCGATCATCGTTACCTGTCCCAACGCCTGTCGAGCTTTCTGCAACGGTGGTGCATGTGGGATGAGCACAATAACTGAAGCCTTCAAAAAACAAACAGGAGTTTTTATTAGTGGTTCGTCTACCACTGATGAATAAAAATCTCCGAAATGTAGCACTGTTTACCAAATGCAGTTCCATAGCTGGCTATAAGAGAAACCGATAGTAAGAACTATGTATACACCCGCTCTGATCGCAGAAGTAGAAGACGGGTTCGGCCAGACTGTGTCTCTTGGTCGGCCATCCCCTAAGCCAATTACCCAAACAACCTTGCTATCGTCCCCATCCATCAACAAAAGGTCATAATAAGCTCGACTAGTAATAGTACGTCTCGTCCGTCGTTCGGCCTCTCAGATATGCCGGTTCTGACCCTCGAACATAGATATCCTCAAACAAAATCTTCGGCGTAGCCTCAGGAGGAGACATGTTCTCTGCTTCGGCAACTTCTTTGTCAACATCCGATCTGGCCTGCTTGTCGATCTGTTTCAATTCATCCTCTGTGCAGACTTCCCAATCCAAGATTTTCTGCTTCAACCCAGCGATTGGGTCGTTTGTGCTTCTCATTCTCTGAATCTCCTCTCGAGTTCGGTAGGTTGTGCCAGGATCAGACATGGAATGTCCACCATATCTGTAGGTGACGAATTCAAAGACAAGAGGTCCGTTCTCGTTGGCGGTATATTCCTTACCGTAGGCTGTGGCTGCCTTCACGGCAAGGACGTCCATGGCGTTGATCTTCAAACCGGGGATGTATTGACCTCTCTTGTAATATTCGGTCAAGGCAGATGATCGTGCCGACGAAGTACCCATACCATACTTGTTGTTTTCACAGCCGAAGATGACCGGTAGATTCCACAACTTTGCCATGTTGAAAGCCTCGAACACCTGACCCTGGTTCGATGCACCATCACCATATAAACTCAATGTCGCAGTCTTGCTTCCGTTGTACTGATGAGCAAATGCAATACCTGCACCAACCGGCACTTGCGCACCGACAATACCGTTTCCACCAAAGAAGTTGGGCGCGAACATATGCATCGAGCCACCCTTTCCGTATGCAATACCTTCTCGTCGACCGAGGAGTTCACCAATGATAGACTTGACAGTGCCTCCTCGCATCAATGCAAAACCGTGGCATCGGTAGGCGGTAATTATGGCGTCGTCACGGGTGATGGCATGTTCAATACCGACTGCAACAGCCTCTTGACCGGTAGAAAGATGGCAGAAACCACGGATCTTCTTTTCTTTGTACAGTCTGTCTGCAGCCATTTCCATGCGCCTGTATAGGAAGGACTGTTAGCGACCGTTTCTTGATTGTGATATTATTGAACTTCTGGACGCATTTCATGTATTACATACCGAACGGAGACCATGTCGTAGTACATCTGCTTCAACTCCTTCTTCGTAGTCATCAACTCGTATGGGGGAGGGTCGAGTTCGTATGTCTCGAAACTCTCATCGGAGAGCTTGACTGGGAATGGCTTCTCATCGTCCTACACACAAATATATCAGCATGCATGCGGTAATCCTTCTATATGACAAAACTCACGTCTGGGACATCAGCCTTCTCAGCATGTGAGCTAGCGGCATCTGTTGTCACTGTTCGCTTCGCAACCTGATAAGCTTGTCGTTTGGGCAAGGACTGCAGGCCAAAGCCTCTCATGCATGTCCTGGACAGCATGTTTCTAATCCGAATGAACGTATGAGCGAAGACAAGAGCAGAAAAGAAGCAAGGTGGAGAATGGACGAAGCTATCGCAGAGATCAGACTGCACTTCTCACTCACTGTTGGTACCAAAGTCGAGGATGGGAACTCAACATTTGGCTCCCCGAACCGACTGCACTAAGGAAAGGGCTCCACTGTTATTTCGGTCCCCTGAACGTTTCTAAAATAATCCTCTACACGCATGGGGTATTTTGATATCAAGCTGTGAATTCACAGAAGGACTGTACACCAAGGAATACAAGAAGAATACTGAATTGCATTTCAAACAAATATTGATTCTCACCTTGCTTTAACACGCCGAACTCCATGCTCGCACGGCAAGCGTAGGCCCCTGACTGGGCATTTATGCATCAATAAGTATTAACTCAGGCATGTTTCAAATGCCTTCTCAGTCCATTCGTGTGAACATATCACGATACTCACATTGTCGGGTCGAACAACGTGTCCATTTTCTGGTTGATCCACCGGATTGTATTGTAGTAACAAAATTAATCATGTTAATATCTTCCTGATCCGACGACACCTGGTTGAGCACCATAAGCATTGCTTGACAACCCAGTCATGCCCATCGCCGCTTGCTGCTGCACCTGCTGACCGACTTGCGCTCTCACCTCTCCTTGAATAGGTTGTAAATCGTTAAACCACGGATGTCGCAATGCGTCCTGCGCATTAATTCGATTCTCCGGTCGCAACTGCAACAACTTGCCAATCAAGTCTAGTCCAAGACTATCGACCTGTGGCAACAAGATGTGAAGTGACTGAGTCGCGTAGTTGGGGAAATTGCCCTTATACTCCGGCAGTTGTGAGATACCTGGCCAAGTTCTTTCCGATGGTGTTCCCATAAGTCTAAAGATCTTCTGTAGCTGATCTTCATTGGTTGTGCCAGGAAAGAGTGGTCGGCCGGTGTACATCTCTGCCATGATGCAGCCAGCAGACCAAATATCAATGCTTGTATTGTATGTTCTCGAACCAAGGAGCACGTCCGGGGCTCGATACCACAGTGTGACGACTTCATTAGAGAATGTGTTGACTGGAATACCGAACGCTCTTGCCAAACCAAAATCCGCTAGTTTCAATTGACCTCTAGTATTGATCAGCAGATTTTGTGGTTTGAGATCACGGTGGAGGACTCGATTCTCGTGACAGAATGCTGTGCCTCGTAGTAGGTCTTGCATAAATCGCTTGATGGTGGGCGTGTCTAGTGAGCCTCGATCTCCTCGTGCGTCCATGTACTTCTTTAAATCCTTATCCATGTACTCGAAGACTAGCATGAGCTTGTTCTCGGTATGAATAACATCGTGGAGTGTGACTATATTCTCATGTTTCAATTCCTTCATAAGACTGATTTCTCGGATGGCTGTAGATGGT
>Ga0115842_100055_pt1 | contig 18831 bp, 8 predicted proteins | sample InSIn2SAF170_2_FD_83856 | JGI IMG/M metagenome (GOLD analysis project Ga0115842, IMG submission 83856)
CGGAACCATATAGTGTGTGGTTTCACTAGCCTTAAGACCATAAGCCCCCCCACCCAATAAGTAAATTGAAAGGTCCGGAGGGTCTTGCGCTTCCGAGTGCAAGGAACTTGAAGTTGCTTTCCCTCTCTTCAATAGAAAGGCAAAAAACAACCACCTTTCCACTTCTTTCGGCGGCTGGAGCTACTGCTGGAGGAAGCTTTCTTTCGGACTAGACCAGTTTTACGCCTACTCACTCAACCCTTCTTGCGTTCGTTTCGCTTAGCGGGGTTGGAAGCTGTCAAAGGAAGAATGACTTCCTCCGCTAATTGCTATAGATGTTATATCTAATCTATATAAAGTGAATGTTATCAAAGTAGGATGAAAGAATAAGCCCTAGGAACAGGATACATATTCTCGGCTTACCAAAGGGAATATCAGCCGAGCAAGAGAAGTACGAGGGAGGGTTCGGTCACTGCTTCTACCTCAACTATTGGAGTTAGCAGGTTGGTTTAGCCCTGGTTCAGTGAGCTAATGTATTTTATTAGTAGCTTCCGGTAACAACTGTAAGGGTGTCAACCTATATCCGGTTAGTGAAGAGAGAGTTGCTGTCCCAATGGTTAGCTGTCCGAGCTTACTAGCTGCAAGGGAAGGCACCGGAGCCTACTAGCTGCAAGGTAGGGATGATCACCCAAGAGTAGAAGGAAGAACGAGGTCAAGGGGACAACCTATCAGCTCAGCTGAACCCCACTTGTACGGAACCCACTTGTAAATAGAGCCAGATCATTCGCCGCGCCGCCCAAGAGGAACAAGCAATATAAACAAGAAACCACTCATTCGCAAAACACTCATTCGTATTAGAGAGAACCAACTCATTGGCCGCCTCAAGGTTAGGACCAACGCAGCAAGAAGGTCAGGCCCAAAGCAGCTAGGCAAGGTGGAGGTTAGGACCAAACCGGCTAAGGTAGTTACACTCTGTAATCATACTAGTTCTAATATAAAGAAAAGCGTATTCATACATAGGTGATCTCTTATACAATGTTCGTAATAGTGGTAATGAAGTAAGTCCATTGTACGGGATCAATCATAACAGTGTAAGTTCAATATGATGATAAAGGTAATCACATTAACCTCGTATATCATATGAGACCAATGGAGTTGTATCTATGTAAATACTATAAGCCCTGTTATAGAACCATACGTATGTTAGCTTGAAGAAGCTGGGTATAAGCAAGAGATCATAGCACTCGAATACCACTCTTGTTTGAATACTAGTGATATAGGATAACTAAGGACCCTATATTAGATACAACATACAGAGCTATCATCTTAATCACAATGGTAGTCTAATTACCCTTATCAATAAGCAGTAACCTGACCTTTATTCCCATAGTTACTCTATGTATTATTACCGTCATGATCAGTGTTATGACTCTAATAGCTCAATGATTACTGTTTAGCTTAAGTCAATCGGTTCAAGTTGGAAAGAGTAGTGATTAAGGTACATAGCTTATATGATAATAGTATACATATTAATGGTCAAGCTACTAGTGAAAGCATATCCAACATAGTGTTCAGAGTAAGCTATAAGTATTGGTATAATAATGAGGATAGTAGTATGGTTCCCTATAACTGTCATCAATGAGACTCTAACACATCTCTTGTAGTAATTGGACTCAGTATAGTAATGAATATGGGTTTGCTGATACTAATGGCATATGATACACAAGTAATGGAATACTCGTATTCATAGTCAACACGCTTGCTTGTAAGCTTCTATGTATAACTTAACACTAATAAAAGGACACGTTCCTGTATCTAACATAAGCTCGTGATGCTTACTTATATGTATTACTCATCTAACTTGGATAGGTAGTACTAAACCCATATAGTGTAAAGAGTTAGATTAGGCTTGTACAATGAGCTGTATATCTCTAGTACTGGTATATCCCTATGAATCCCATGCCGAGCTAACTAAGAGCTCATATCATCTTAGTAGTACCATTGCTTATCCCTTATTGTATCGTAGCTTGTCTTATGCTATCTCTTATTCGCTATGTCTAGCTCAATGATCCATCATATACAGCTCCTCGGGATTGGTATATATTAGTAATGCCTTTTATTACCCTTGCACAGGAATAGTAGTGCACATACTAGTCTAATCATCAGTAAGCTCCAGCTTATACCTCATTTCATCCTGCTTAACTATCCCTGGTATCACGTATATGTATATTATGTAAATACAATACATCTTATATCACTACTATCCCAGTAAGTAGAGTAAGCATAGTAGAAGCTTAGTAGTCCATGGAGTAACAACCATGATACTTATGGAAATACAAGAAATTGGAACGTAATATGATAGTACTGCTCTTTATAGTATTACAGCTTATTTGGTTAACTAGTATGATATCCATATGTAACTGGTGTCAATACTATATGGTTTAAGCAAGGTATATAGCTTAGTTTCATCAAGTAATCATCACATATCTTTTATAAGCTTGATAACGTGTAAGCCTAATTACTGATATAGGATATACAAAGCAGGTACGTATGAAAGGTGAAACACAGATACCAGCATATATATAATATTCAATCCTTAGTAATAGTCTCAATACCCTCGATTGCCTTATATGGAACCAATAGTCAAAAGAGGTGGTATATCTAGTCCAGCTATCATGATCAAGCTAGTTACTGCATGTACTATGATTGCACTTGTTATGATTATGTTTGTGTGAATGTGCAAATTAATGGTACTAATACTCTCCCTATAACCTACCCCGAGTCAAAGTCTGAGATAGTGCGACGAGCATTGGAGTAAGCAATATCAATATGCTTATTACGATAGGTGGTTATGAGAGAAACAAGAAGGGTGGAAAACAGAGTAAATACTAGCTGCTTGCTTAAAGCTGACATGAAGCTCCTATCGATGAAATACAGGTACATGTAGAAACAAAGCTGGTTGTATACTCAATTACGGAACTAAGCATACTGGTTACGTGTTATCAAGCTTAGTCATATCTACAGTATTGACCTAATCTGTGTTCTAAGCATTCAATCTACTCTATTAGAATATGGAAACAGCAAGTATGTTATGAATAGTGTGATATGTACTATATTAGCATAATGAACTGGTCCCTATGTTATGTATACAGGTGAAATCATAGGTCATTACCGTTGTAACATGGGTCTCTAAGATCGAGACTTGTATTGCACTCTTTGTAATGATCGTTTCTCTATTCCATGATAGTTATGGGATTACTAGTACCACTATAGCCTTTATTGCTCTTATTGTGTTATGTATTTCACTGATGAGATTGAGATCCAAGCTGATTACGATCGAATAAGGGGAAATAGACATTTTCGATCTGACCTGATTGAAAATAGATCGATATGCTTTGCTTCTTCTCTTGCAACTGGCTTGACTCCTGCTACTTTATACTGGAAGAGCTGGAAGAGATGGCTACTGTTAGTGGATCCATAAGTTGCTATGTTGCTATGTTGCTATATGGTTGAACCTTCACTTGCGGAGCTTAGATCGTTTATCACCTCATTTTGACCCTTATCACCCTAGCGGAGCTTAGATCATTTCTTTCTCGGAGGAGCCTAGGCCTAGTTAGAACCCTTTTCCCTGGCTTAGTGCTTGGGTCTTGCTTCTTGCTTGAGCTTATGGGATTGATTGAGGAAGAAGGGGATCTGAATGCTGAATGCTGGGTCGGTATGCTTGCTTGGATGCTTGGGATGCTTGCTGGGTCTGCTTGCCGGGTTCTGGCTTAGGGCTTGAGCTTCTGGGGTTTGGTTGGGGAGCTTCATACGGGCTTTGAAAGGAAAGGGGTTTGAGAGCTTCATGGTCATGCTGGGCTCATCTTGTTGGGTCAGGCTTAGTCTTTTATTACTTAAAGCTCACCAGACTTGCCCCTCCTTCCTCTCCCTAAGAGTGAGCCATCCTCCTATTTAAGGAAAGATCTCTCTAGGCTAGGCGCTTCTAAGCTGAATGAGTCCGGGTATATATAGCTTCATCTTCCTTACAACCTTTCTATGTGAGTCTGAATTAGAGGGAAAGGCTTCCTCCTTCTCCTTCCTTTCCCCTTCCCTTGTCTACAAACTCACCCACCTGAATACCTAGACCTGTTAACCCTAGACCACTTGCTTCATGAATTGCTTAATGGGTACTGCTATTTACTTATTATCAGGACGGCATGCATGATACAACCTTACCTTACCCTTTCCTTACGTGCATATACCTGTGGTTTTTCATACTTTACCGCTTCACCCAACCTTTGTGAATGGAGTGATCCCTAATTGACTTATTGGGTGGGGGGGCTGGTCGAGAGTTCGCTTACTCACCCTTAACAACCAATTAAGTCAGCCAGGAATCTTAGTGGGAAAACACTATTGCTATTAACTACCCTACCGAACCTTTACTTAGGAATTCTTATGGGTAACAAACACTATGAACTACTGTTCCCACCGAACCTTGCCCATACGATTCAGTTATTAGAAACTACTGCTAGGAAGGAATAGACCTACCCGCCTTGAGTTTACTTATACTGCCTGCTACCCACTTTCTCTTTTACCACCTGAAAGAAATAGACCTGCCTTATACCTAGCCTAGTACCACTTGAATTAATCGCTTAGTGGCTACTGCACTATACCTTTCCTTTACCTGGAAGCTAATGACTTGAATAGTCTCATTCCCATTCATCATAGTGATAAATAGTACAATGGTGAACTAAAGCTGGATTTACTATGCTCTTAGCTATGGGATTCAAGCTTAGATATGTATAGCGTTTGATTCTTAATAAACCACATCATGAACTATGGTGAGTATAGAGCTTTGTTTATACTAATGGAAACAGTGAATCCCATAGATGTTTGACTTATTACATATGCTAGCTTAGATACTAGTCAATGGTTCCAAGTATGGACACACTGTGATTAGAGTAAGCTTAGATAAGGTATAAGCTAGGAAACAACCCTTACATATAAGCAAGTAACTATAAGCTAAGATAAGGTTATGTCATGTAATTGAATATGGTTAAGCCTGATTACATGTAAAGCTTTGTCAAAAAGGTAACTAGCTATTACAGTGTAATGGTTATGAGTACTATGAAGATCGAGCTTACACTACCTAATCTGTGTTCTTTATCCATACTACCCTTCCAGTATGTACAAGATAGAATCTCCCTTATATATAAGTAATCAATCTAAGCTGAATAAGCTGTAAGAGCAATTCCCTTATACCTCTTGTTCAGGATCACCAGTTCACATTTGGTTATGTTTATAGTTAATATGTAGAATAAGGGTGTTGACCTTATAAGTGACATGGAAGCTGATTCCATCAACAATGGGTACAGAGATGGTACTATGTATGAATACGGTGTGATAAGGCTCGATATTCAATGACAGTTAGATCAGTGTTTGAATCATACATATACAATATCCATACTAGTGAAGCAGTGATAAGAACCAATAGGGAATGGTTAGTACACAATGGTATAGGTAAATAAGTAATCAACCTTTATTATGTGATCTTATTGTTTACGTAATGACTTTTAGTTAACCTATTCTGTACAGTTAATATGATGGCAATAAGAAGATTTTATGAGATAGAATATGGAGAATAGAGTATGACCTGCTTATTCCGGGTAAAGCATGTAGTGATTGAGCTTATTCCCCTAATTCACCTTATAGCTAAGAGTACAAGCTAATCGTAATAGCTATACTTATACGTATCTATATTAGTATGATTCCCATTGAAACCTATGTAAGCTTAAGTAGCTGTAACGTAACCTTTCTATTAGGATAGCAATATTAGCCTAATTAATAAGGTTGATGTAATAGCCTTGTATAATGGTGGAAATGACTGTTCTAGTATATGAAATGAATATGGATTACTCTTATATAATGACCTTATCACTAGACACGTAATCTATCAGTGTACCATAAGGGTAAGGAGTACTACTACCATCGAATCTACACTATAACAAGGTCCGGAGGTCTTGCGCTTCTGAGGGCAAGGATAAGGCAAGGTTTGATATGAGCCCAGTGTTACAAGGTATATTAGTAGTAATAAGCTTATAGTGAGGGGTATAGTTCATTCCATGTAGAAGCTAAGCTCTTGTTCAACCATTACAAGTAAGCATGATCTCGATTAGGAGATACACACAGGTATAAGTAGTAGTGATATGCCATTAGTCTAGTACCAGGACTTGGTTTCCCGTTGAGATGCAATCGATACAAGGTTAGGGAAAACATGGACATGGATACTACATAATGGTATATTCAAGATATGTGATGTAATTCCATTGGTTCACTCTTATATGATGTGTAAATCATACTATGTTATCAATAAAGGTGGTGTATTTGCCTAATATTCATATTAGTATTAGTAATAGATACGAGTAATAGTAATGGGATACGTGATTGGAATAGCTCTATACGATTCATCATAAAGACTAGTTCATAGTGGTGCTATGTTCCCTATATCACATAAGCAAGAGACTAGTCACCCCTTCCTTCCTTTCAGTGCCAGGAGAATAGTGGGGTGAATGATTGAATGGGACTGACTCAACCCACTCATAAGACCAGTTCATTAGGCCAGCGCCTCACTCATTAGGTCAGTAGAAGAGACCCATCCAGTATAACCCGTATTTCCATCCGTTAGAAGAGGATATATCGGTCAGTCAGTCTTTATAACGACTCCTTCGCAGTAATTAAGGTTATCTCCCATGGTGGTTCCCTTTGATAGTTGCTCTAGAGTTGCACCAAAACTCAATTTTGGCTTTAAGGTGCGAAGCCGCTTGTCCGGGGCAAGGAACTCGATGATTTCATGCAGTGAAGGTGATTCCTTTCGATAAGGTGACAGCAGAAGGAAGCTTATACAGGTGAGGTGAGCCTCTATTCTAAGTTCATGAGGTATCTTTCTCTTCTGTTATATTATAACTCTACAACACATTATAGGGCCTTTCGAGATCCATCCGGGTCGATAACTCGCATTTTTCATTATCCAAATCGATGATTTACAGCTACTTCGTTCCTGAAGCAATATATAAAAATGCCGATTGGTCTGGTCCGTCAATTTGAAACACCTTCTTTATAAGCAGTTGTTTGCCAAGTTCAACGGTCAATTAAGCATTATCGCAAGGCCCCTCTATCGCTGCGCCCCTCAAATCGCTAGCTAGAAGGTAGGGTTCTCCTATATTTGTTCCCCTCAAAGAGCGTTTATCTAATGATCGAATTACGTAAATTGAGAACCCGATTAATAGTACTTTCAATTATTATATGATGCATACGTTTATCAAGCGATGAAATTAATGAAAAGGATAGCTCGTCCCGCTGAGGGTGAGGGTGAGATACGAACCGCTTACTCGACCTTGGTTTGACCTGGTAATTTCAATACTTCAGGGTGGCCTATGTTAAGGAGGTGGGGGTATAAAGCATTAGGTGGTTTTGAGATTGAAAAGCATATGCTGGCCTCGCTCTTGGTTAATCAACCAGCAAACAGCAAGCAAGCGATACCCGCCAGCCTAACCAGCAAGCTCCCCAGCTCCCCAGCTAACAAGCTAACCAGCCAGCAATTGCAGCAAGCAAGCCTGGCTCTTATCCCAGCCCGTTTCTTTTATTAAGAGCCCATGGTGGAAAGGGTGTCCCTCCCATTGATTCGACCAGCTCGGTTCTTAAGCCAGCCAGGTAGTAACGAAAAGCAAGTAACAGCTGTACCATCCAGCAATATCCATTGGAGTCCCACTTTTGGCATTTGAAAAGCTTCCTTCCCTGATTACAGGAAAGCGCCCTCCGGGTCCTTTTTTCGCTCCCCAAGGCTCCGAGAGATATTGAGGCAGGGTCGATAGCTTGTAGGGAAAAATACTATAGTGAGGTAGTGCTCTTGGCTAGAAGAGCCAAGAGGAAGGACCCCATTTGGGCACCAAAAGGACCGGCACAAAAAAACCATAACCAATCTCTCATTATGCGGGCAAGCATTACCTACCTACCTACCTTCCCATACTGGCACTACCAGAGACTAGATTCCCTGTGTACCTTCCCGGTACCGTACTTCTTCCCGCCCTGTGCTGCCGTCCTGTGGAGGCTATGCTCATTCTGCAATGGCTGATAGTAGGTGATAAGGAGCTATGCTCATTCAGTGTGGCTATGTTGGCAGAACTACCAGGGGGTTAGTCTGGGAACCGGGAGTGAAGTGGAAACATCTATTAATGAAGTTTAGGCATTGCCTTATTCATACTATTCATATGAGCTATTCGGGCTAGTGACTTACCCCTGAATTCCAACTGCTACCCATGTTGAATGAAGCAATTCCCTAGAACTCGCCTTATCCTATTGTGTCATAATATAGAGGTACCGCCTGCTTATCAACTATAGATATAGGAAGAAATTAGTAATAAAGATTGGGAGACTCGCTGGCGAAGTCCAATGGCGAAGTCCAACGGCTGAGTCCATCCAGCGTGGGAAAGCCAGTCATTTATAGGGTGGAAAGCCTATCTAAGGTGGGCTATAGATGAGTGAAAAATCTATAGATTAGTGACAAATCTGTGGGCATCCAGCGCGCTATCTAGCCAGTCTATCCATTATAGGCCGGTCATTCGTGGGCCTTGTATTAGCCAGTCATTCGTAAAGCCAGTCATTCGTTAGTCATTCTCTCTAACCGGTCTAACACCCTTCACCCTTCACAACTGGGGTTATCCCCTTCACACATTGATCTATCGTACATCAATCTATCTCGTACATCGATCTATCATCAAGGTTTCTGAGAAAGGGACTGGCTCTCGTATCTGTAACTGATTAGCCTAGTTATTGAAATGTTGATGAGCCGTTGATGAACCCTTCACCCTTCCATCCATTTGGGCAAGGGAAGGAGATCATCTCTTTATCTCTTCATTTTGGCCTCCGATGCCCAAGCGGGGCAGGGGCAGCATACTCGTGGTATGGCCTGATGAGCCTGTCGGGGAAGGGTCTCTGATGAGCTCCCCCCGGAGGAAGACTTGATTGAGAAGGATAGAGTGATACATTTTGGTTGCGACTTGTTACATGAACTACTACCCGAAGAGTTTGAGCGGCGTTTGGCCGCTCTTTTAGGGGGAGGATAGCCACTCCTGAGGCATGTGTTTTCTGTGGATCGAACAATATCTCCATTTATGCCAAACTGATTAGCGGGCGTCGAGAGACGAAAGCCGGCTCGCTTTCTTGGTTTCGGTTCGACCATTATATAAGGGGGGGGGGCGTCTCTGTTCTTATTCATGTCACCGAATACACCCCAATATTTAGGCCAATAATTGAGCTGTTTCATTCTCATTCTTTATATATGTCATTACGCTTTAGCAAAGACAGACACAACTCCATAGATGTTTCTTATTTAGACCCCGCTCCTTATCGCAGGTCTCCCCTCGGTCAACTGCTTTTGGCCTTCGATGGGTGAATGCTTTACGGCTTGGCTGGCTCGCACTTCTCCCTGTGGAGTTATCCCTTCTGTTTTTCACCTTGATCTCCTCACCCTGACGGGAAAGCAATAACGAACCTTTGTCAGGCGAGCCATCCTTCCTTACCAACTCCACCCCTGCCCCTGGTATTGGCTGGTATTGGAACCAACTCCACCCTGGAACCGAACCCTACCTATTGGTATTGGAACCACTAAACCAACCCCTGGTATTGGAGCAACCTGACCCCTGACTAAACCCATTTATGCGCCTAAAGGTCCTCGACCAAGAAAGAAACCTCGATCGAATGAAAAGGTCATTTATGCTTTAGGTCGAGGGAGAGGTCGCGCTTATGGATAGGTCGAGGGAGAGGTCATTGTAGCGCGAGCATATTACATTCATATTACATATGTAATATGATCGATAGGTTAGGTCTAGGTCAATTCCGATTTCTTGTGATTCCGATTCGACATCCTCCAACCAACCGGTCATGAATCACCCGCATTCAGGTCAAACTGATTTATCGCGTGATCGATCATATTACATACGTCATTTTGATCCCGGTCATGAGCTAACGCATGCTGGTCACCAGCTATGATGGTGGTGTTATGAGCTACGCTGGTGGTGTGATGGTGAAACCAAATAGACCTGAAGTCGGTTGAGTGCTCGATCTGGCAATCAAGCGTAAATGACCTGTCCCGATCAATCAAGCGTCAATGTCCTCGACCAATCCAACATGGATGGACTTCTCTCCCGTCGATCTGGGATTCATGCAGGTCATTCTTATTACTGAAATGAGAGAATTGCTACTAAATGGTATAGAGATGGACTACTAGCTGGACCACTAGGGACAGAATGCATGGTGGTACTGCCCTACCCCAGTGGTAACCCAATGCCTGTGAGAATAGGTATCGAATGCTAGGCGGTCCAGTGAGAATCTCATTCCAGTGGGTAAGCCAGTTATACACTTCTCCGGATTCATGCGGGACTGATGGATGCTGGCTGGATGGTGACATTGGATTTTCCGGATTGTTGCCGCTGCTACCGATGCCTCCCTACTTAGCTTTGTCCCTGTCTCTGTCTCTATCCCTGCTTACTTATGCGGGCTCTGCACCAAGCTATTGACTGACTGTGGGCAATGGCCTTGAAACTATTGGTTTTGGATTTGGATCTCCAACAAGGTGAACCACTGCCTATGTCCTTGCCTACTCTCTGTACCCACCTTTGTCTCTGCGGGATCAACGGGCTATGCTTCCACTCCGGCTGTGAACTTGGATTCTGGTTTTCTCACCTTTGGTGCTGGATCGACAGAAGCAACTGCTTCATTGACTGAACCAACTGGATCTATAGGGGAACTGGATCACGATGACGATCATCAGACTCTTCACCATGATCACTAAGGTCAGAAGAATCTCGATCTCTAAACTCAGTATCTGGATCTAGCTTTCGAAAGACAGAATCTGGCTCTGTAAGGTATGCTGCTAGGCAATATGGTTGTGGGTAAGCTACTGGATATGCCCATTTCCCTACGTGTGCTTCAAAAAGAGAATCTACTGCCTTCTATATATACCTATACCTTTGGTGCTTCTCCTACCTATGCCTCTCCTGCTGCTGGAGAAACAATAGCTGCATGGCTTGGCTTAGATGGCTCTGTAGCTGGATCAACTGGTTCTGCTCAAAAAAATAGAGAGAATCTATTTTCTTATCCATTCTATCTTGTTCGGATAGGATAATAATAAGCCCTACCCAGTTCCATGTCCCATGGTTGGTGAATCCGAAGCTTATACCTAAATGGAAACTGTATCACCGCCCTTTCTCCCGCTCTATTATTAATTAATGGCACGAGAAGGTCCCGGAGGGGCTTGCACTAGGAAGCGCAAGCCCCTCCGGGACCTTCCCTCCCTTTTCCCACTCATTGAAGGCCAAGCCAAGTGATTCATCTGGAAAACCGTGTTTCATATATAATATAGTGAGTGAATTCCGCTACTAAACTCAGGCATTCCGCGACTAGAATGTGAGCCATTTCTTCATGCATAATGACATATGCCCATAGCAGCATTTTCTGGTGTCATTTCGCGAGTCATGCCATAATGACATATGCCCATACACTACGATCTGACAAAGAGAGGATGCGTAAGCAGGCTCGACCAACGGGAGAGGACATCATGACTAATCGAATCATGCCCATAGTAGTATGGGGCCTTTGCTTCCTTCCCTCCCGGGCCCTTTTCCCACTAATTGAAGTGATATAGCGTCCTCCTCATTATAGTCCTAGCAGCACCTCTTCTTCCAGGAAGAGGCTGTCACCCTTCTTCCAGGAAGTTCCGGTACGGAAAACTCTTTCCAATTTCTTCATGCATCTGGAACACCACTGAATCATATATAATATATGTCAGGAATTCCGCTACTGCAACTCGAAGAATCAGTGATCGAAAGGGTATGCCATTCTCTACCATGGGTACGTTGTAAGGGCTGACAACCTATCAATTAGGAGGGACTTAAAGGGAGCGTTGCTTTTCCAAGGGGAGGGGAGGGCCCCATATGACTTAGGGGTCACTCACTCATTCATATGCCCACCACCCAATAAGCATCAAGGTACGTTAGTGACTCGACTGATAAGGACCCTTTAGGGGGCTCGACCATAAGGATGCGTAAGCAGGCTCGACTGGCCGCCATCGAGAGGAGAGGACCTTTAGGTGCTCGACTGATAAGGACCTTTAGGTGCTCGACCATAAGCCCCCCCACCCAATAAGTAAATTGAATGCGCAAGCAGGCTCGACTGATAAGGCCGCCATCACCTTTAGGTGCTCGACCAAAAGGTCCGGTAGGGGCTCGACTGGCCGCCATCGATTTATCGCTCGACCAAAAGGGATTTCTCGCTCGACTGTTAAGGCCGCCATCGCCGCCATCGCCGCCATCGAGAGGAGAGGAACTTGAGTTGCTCGACTGATAAGGAGAGGATTCGCACAAGGTAGAGAGAATGCGGGTCTTAGCATATCCTGATCAACCTCCTAGGACACGGACATTATGATAAGGGATCTGTCGGAAAAACCAGCGGATCAATTAGAAGTTCTCCACCTTTTTCTTTCGCGACGACTTCTTTTCATCCTTCATCCATCGTGCACTCCCTTCACTCACTACACTATAGGCAGGCACTACTAGTTATTAGTTGCTGCGACCTGGCCCTGCTGGATTGGATATTCAGTCTTTTGATCAGCCACACTGGCGGACACACAACAGCGTTTGACCATCAACGAACAAGTATTGGGTCGTGGGGGACGGACATCGCAACTACTTCTTTTTGGCCACCCCTCTCCAATATTGACACGGGGACGACTAGCGTTTTTGTTTCGTTATGTTAGACAAAGATGGCATAGCATTCCACCAATAGATAGATGGACGAAGGATATCTCCATAGAATTCACACCTAAAGAGCGCTCACTGCACTTCGTTCTCTCCGATGGGATTTCGGTTAAGTCAGTCATAGCACGAGTTCAGGTTGCTCCTCTGAAAGGGATTGAGACACGACCCGGACCCCTAACTACCTTCCGTATCCAAGTATTTCAGTGGCTTTTGTCTGTAATATAGTTGTAGCCGTACGATTCTTCTATTCTATATATCTAGTAGTAATATACTTCCACAAGATGAAACTAGTCACACTTCGTTCCTTTTCCTCTTTCTTATGATTAATGGAACTGATAGCATAATTGAATCATAATCCTGATTTTTATGGGCATGTTATCTCCTGAAATTCTAGATCCGATCACGATATTGAAACGAAGAGGGATTACCAAAAACACCTCAGAGGCCATTCTAGGCCCTTCCAGCACCTAACCGGTCACGCTTTCTTCAAGAGGAGAGGCCGCCATCGCCCCTACTCCTTCATAGGGGTCACTCACTATTCATATGGTGAGGGTCGCCATAATTGCGTGGTAGAATTCGGATCTCTGAGGGGGGGAGGTGGGCAATATCAAAACCATCGGTAGGTAGATCCGAACCGTGCAGCCAGCAGATGTGAAAAGCTTAAAGACCTGGCCGCTTTAGTATGGACCAGGACCTCTATTATGGCTGATCCAGTCATGAAGATAGGCTAGTGGTTTATGGCCCGATCCATTTGTTGCTTCTATTCGGCGGTGAAAGAAGGTTGGTTGATTCGGGTGGGGAATATGGAAGCGTGAGGGTGAAGTGGAACCAGCTTCTATATGCATTGAGCGAAACCAGCGAAGAGCGGAACCGGTACGTGCCGGAACACTGGCCAACATCTGGCTTCACTAGCGGCTTCATGAAACGGACTGCGGAGGCTTACAGGGCAGTGAAACAGCCTTTGGGATACCATGCCCTGAGTTCTCCATTATTATTAGACGTCACTACTATATAATATGTTATTTAGGTACTACATTGCCTATATATGGGGGGGTTTAGGTTTTAGATTGCCTACTAGTTCACGATATAACCCGTATAGATTCTGTTATATTAGGCATCGAGCTCGTCGAATCAAGGTGGGTGGTCGAAGAGCCAGGTATGGTAGGCCAAGAACATGATGGTAAGGGATGGGAAGGAGAGCCCACTATTGCTGGTCCTGAAGTGGCTGCTGGGACTGGTCGATCCCACTATACACCACAGGGAGGGAGGGAAGGAGGAGGATGGATGCCTTGCACGTAGCCACTGTTATTACGTATATAATCTGAGAACACGTACGCACTATTATTAGAGGATGCCCCCGGCAGGGTGAGGTAACGAACGCTCGACTAAAAGGCCGCCATCGCTCGACCGTAAGGGAGAGGATGCCCCCGGCAGGGCTCGACTAACAGGAGAGGAAAATATGGCAATTAGAAGAGGATGCCCAAGCAGGCTCGACCAAAGGAGAGGAATATGGATCAGGAGAACAGAAGGAAGGATGGCAAGCATTTGTTTCTTACTCATGTGTCCTCCGGAGGCCGAGCCATGAGGAGAGGAGATTATGTCTTCTTAGGTAGGATTTTGAACCAGACATTACGGTTGTGCCCTCCCGGGGCCGAGCCCATTAGGATGTTTGTGCCCTCCGGGGGCCGAACCTGTACATCTCTTTTTTCTCATGAACTTAGACAGATGATTGCCAAGATTAGATTACAGAACAGATGGCTTTATACCCTTCTGGTATTACATAGTATGAGACAGGTTACTGCCGAGGGGAGGGGACGGGACGGGAGGCATCTCAGTGGGAGGGAATGGGACGTACCGGCTCACTGGCCAAATGATGGGATCACTGGATAACGATGAAGATTGATTGGACCCCGATCACTGGCCATTATGAAGAAACCATTTTCCCCGGATCACTGGACCACATGCTCGGATCAGATCACTTGCTGCTAGAAAAGATCAGATCAGATATGATAGAAGAGCTTATCAGAGAAGATAAGATCTGATGACACGTGCGAGTTTAGATGACACGGCCTGCCTGCGCTCACTGGCTATTCAAGATACGGCCGAAGGAGGATGACAGGGAAGCAGAACTGACTTACTTAGAGGGAACAGAACCTGAGTTCGTACCGCATGAGCTGAGCCTAGACTATATACGTTATTTCGTTATTTAGTTGATTGATTCCCGAATACTTGAATTTGAGCACCCGTATTGATTCAAGTCAGAGAGAGATCTATTTTGACCTTTTCGAATGCAGAACTCATGCTTGTAGATACTCTTATTAGAGATATTATGGAATAGTTTGAAGAAGTAAATGGGACCACCCACCCAACCCCTTGCCCCTTTGGTGATTCTTTAGGCCCAGACAGGACAGATATTGATGGAAGTCATGAGATGGAAGATGGCATGGAACATCACACCTAGGACCTTTTTATGAATGCTAGCAGGGACTTATACCTTAGTCGCAGAGAAAGAAAAGAGGGAAGATAGAGTTACCATATGATCCGAGCAACTACTATATATGGTATTTCGTTTATATATGGCCTACAAGGTGAACTATATCACCTGTATATATGACAGTCAGAGAGACATATTGCTGGTCCTGGAGCGGCTCCTCGTTATGGTCGCTGGGACTGGTCTGGGGATTCAAGCTGGGCTCTGGGACTGGTCTCAAGCTGGCTGGGACTGCTCCATGGTACTCTTACTTACCCCAACTTGATATCAACACTACTAGAACAACAGGGAGGAAATACTGGGAGGGAGGAGGGAGTATTGCACGTAGGCACTGTTTTCACGTATATAATATGATCACACGTAGACACTCTTCTTATATGAGTTGGTTTACCTTACCATGCGTGTCTTCCGGAGGCCGAGCCCATTAGGGAGGAGATTTGACCTTTGTAGCTTTTAGTTAGAACCTTACCATGAGTGTCCTCCGGAGGCCGAGCCAGTCCAGCTGTTGCTACTACTAGTATGATTATGACAGAGGGAAGATCTTATGCATATTCGGAACAACGGTCCAAGTTAGATCTTATTTGATTCGAAACGGTATAAGTTAGATCTTATTTGATTCTTTATATTGCCTACGGAGGATGACAGGGAAGAAGCAGAACTGACTTACTTCTAGTCACCCAGAACCTTAGGACCTACCACATGAGCTGAGCCTAGACTATATACGAGATTTTGCAATCACTGGATTACGAGATATTGATTGGCCTAGGATTACTTGGACATTTTCACATCCCGGAGCACTTTACATGATGAAACCATTCCCGATCAATGGACCACATGCTCGGATCACTGGCGCTTGAATGAGAGATAGCGTATGACCTCCATTGCTATTCATTATACGGCATCAGAGGATGAGGGCAGCTCAACAGACTGACTTAGACGGTTACAGATACATGCCTCGTACCACATGACCAAGAACCATTTATAGATACGGGTTGCGGGTCCTACATAACAGAACAGAATAGATTCACCGTGTCACCATACATAACAGAATAGATTCACTGTGTCACCCGTAGATATTACAGTCAGACAGGGATCTTAATACCCAGAGAGACCTAATGCTTGTCTATTATAGTATGATAGAGAGTATTTCTACTTTTTGAGAAGTAAGGGGGCAAATTCCGAAGTGAGCTATTGGAAAGAAGAAAAGGCAGACTACTGCTAGGGAGTAAAGAAGCAGAGAGATATTTCCCCTTATTATTATACAAACCAAAGGTGCGAAGCCGCTTGTCCCTCCGGGGGGCAAGGAGTTTATGAAATAATATAATGAATTGGTAGCTTATAATAGACTTGAATTGGTGGCCTGAATTTCCAAAATGGCATCGCCGCCGCTCTAACCTTACTGGCGGCTTCCCAGAAAAAGGCCTCCTCATCGCCGCCGTCTATTATATGTCAAAAGAGAAAAAACAATTTAGTACTTATCAAAAGGGCTTTTCAAGGTCCATGGGCCAAGTTCGTTCGAATTGTTTCACTAACAAAGTTGTCGAAGTTGCTCACTAACACAAATGGTCAATTCTAGCCATAAAAGTGTCGAAGTTCGTTCGTAGTACGGCTACTCGGAAGTATAGAAAGTATAGGAAGTATAGGAAGTTAGTTCATTTACCTTCTCTTCACAAGCCAAGCCCACCCAAGCCCGTACAATCTCTTGAGTCTGACTGTAGGGAATCAATCCAAGAGGGCTGTTCCGACGATCCCACGACTGTGGTGGTATCTGTAAAACTGAAATTCCTCAAGTAGGGTGAACCAGGTGGCTCCCTCCATGCAATAAGGGCATGTGTTTCAGTTGTTTGAATCTAGAAGCACTGAAGTTGCTTGGGTTGTGCGAAGACGGGAGTGTTGGTTGTAAAGAAAGCCTAATAAGAATATTCATAAATAAGATATAATTCAAAGTTTCTTAATCTCTCAAAGTATAAGTTTGTTAGAAGCCTGAGCGCACAAGAATGGGTAAGGGGGTCTGTCTGGAAGGTATGGGTCTGTCTGGCCTGAACCTTGTCCTACTGTCTGTCTGTCTCAACTTTCTTTTGACCACGTTCGGCAAAAATTCATTGTGATAAAGACGAGCCCCATATAATCCAAAAAGTTGGGGTGCTAAAGAATAAGAAACAAAAGGTTCGTTCGGTTCTAAAGAAATTCCTATGTGAGAAAGAATCTATCCTCGGTGGGTGGGTTCTAAATAAAGCAAATAATAAGTTTTCTAAATAAGATACGGAAAAAAGTTGATTCGTAAAGAAGATCTCTCAATCCACTAAAGGGATGGGTATGTCTGCGCTTTCCCAGGTCTCCTTCCTCTCGACACGTTCGTTCCGCGAGAATAATCCAAGCAAGCTGCCTTGCCTTGCCATGTCTCCACCCAAATCAATAGGGGTATGGTCCCCACGACTCGATGGTGAATTCGAAGCGTCCAATTGACCCAGGTCAAAATGGCTTGATTTCCCCCGGTCAAAGTCCCTTCCCTTTGCAGGCAGCAACGTATATAATCAAGTTGTCCTTCGCCCGTAACTTCTATGCATATGAATGACTAAATCAAAAGGTTATGAATAGGGAAGATCAAGTAGAAGGTGATTCAAGAAGAAGCCTGAACGCACGAAATGGGAAAGGTTCTGTCACCAAGGGATTTCTCTGGATGGCTTCAACCTTGTCAAACTTTCAGGTTATGGGGGGGATGTATGATCACCTCAACATAATCGTAACTTGAATTCGATGTCCTCCAAAGGTCGGGGTTATAAAGAAGATCCCCATCTGAAACTGGCACCAGGTTTGGAGGGTGGGTTCAAAAGAATAGCAATTCATCAAAAGGTTTCGTTATCAAGAGCCCTGCCCTAAAAAGCATAGTTGGTCGATCAACCCAAACTTCAGGTTCATGGCATGGATAACTCAGGACTAAGGTTTTATAAACCAAAAGAAAAGGCTGGCAGGAGGTACTAAATAGCGATCGGGGAAACCAACTAATTGGCAACAGAGGGCTGCTAAAATAGAAGGCGGATCCCGGACTTCGACTTCCGGCAATCAAAAGTTAGGATCGTAGAGAAAAATGAGGCTCCTAGAGTCAAGACTGCGTCCCTGACCCCACAAAACCAAATTGGTCTGGGTCTGGAAGCGCTGAACCTGGCTGACCTGGCCTCCTCTCGACACGTTCGGTGAGCAAGAATTCTCCTATACCCGTTCTAGCTTCAAGCCATAAGAATCCCAGCCAGCTGCCTCCCTTGATTATTATGGGGGGGTGGGCACATAAATAGGAATATGTTATGAACTCCCTCCCAAATGTGTCAATTGAAGCGATTGACCCAGGTCCGAATGGCTTTGTTCCCCCAACCCCCCAAGCAAGCATGCTTCCTATATTTTATATACGTAATTACGCTATTTCAGAAAGGTGATGGCGGCCTTAACAGTCGAGCCTGCTGTAGCATCCTGGAAGACATTCTTCCTATTTGTGAGCGCCTTTTCTCGCGCATCCCCGTGCCCCCATTCTCACTTCCTTGGGTAAGGTCCCATCCCCCTCCCCCCGGGTATGCC
>Ga0115842_100328_pt1 | contig 18658 bp, 11 predicted proteins | sample InSIn2SAF170_2_FD_83856 | JGI IMG/M metagenome (GOLD analysis project Ga0115842, IMG submission 83856)
AGAGGGGGAGGTTGCGAGGGTGAGGAGGAGGGGGGTGAGATTGGATGTGAGTGTGAGTGTGATTGTGAGTGTGAGTGTGGAATGGGGGTACGAAAAGTGAGTAGAAGTAGGGAGTAGGGAGGTCGAGAGTGAGAATGTGTAGAGTTGAGTTGAGTTGATTTTATTTGACTTGATTGATTGATTTGACTGATTGACTTGCTTGACTTGATACACACACTCCACGCCGGAAGTAATGTCGTCCGTCTGGTATCAACCCTCCACTAACCAAGGTATGCGCCTCGCTATGCTTGATGATGTATCCAAGAAAGAAAGAAAAGGAAAAGAAAAAAAGAAAGGTCTGTGCAACTCCATACACTGACTGAACCAACCCAAGAATTAATGCAGCTTTGTAAGATCACTTACTCATCCATCAGAATCTTTCTCTCACTCATCCGTCAGAATCCACAATCATGCCTTCACTCTCCTCCTCTACGAATCCCGCTGCATGCCTCCTCCTTCGCCCTCCCCTGCGTCCTGCAACTCGATTGGGCTCCATGACGCTCAGCGCGTTCTTCCGCCTCCTCAAGGCGTCTTCAAAGTCTGGATCGTCGACCTCGTCCTCAATCAGTAGTTGGCCGTTCAGACTCACGGCAGGTTCGAGCATGAAGAGGGCGGTGTCGGACTCGTTCGCTTCGAGTGCTTTGTTCAGCAGGTCGGTGGCCATGGGATCCTGTGGGGCGATGGCGAGGGCCTCGTGGAGGATGGTGACAGCGTCCCAGCTGCGGCCTGCTTCGAGCAGAACGAGGCCTTTGGCGGTGAAGACGGCGGGGTCCTTGACGCCGTGGCGGAGGACTTGGTCGAAGACGGTCAGGGCTTCGTCGAGGTGGTTCGCGCGGCGGAGGGCGTGAGCGAGGTTGGTGCGGAAGGAGATCATGGTCGAGGGATCGGCGTTGTTCTGGGCGGAGAAAGCGAGGGCGCTGCGGAAGAAGTCGATGGCGGTGGTGTTGTCGGCGGCGTGGAAGGCTACGATGCCGAGTTCGTTGAGGAGGAGGGGGTCGGTTTTGCACAGCATGTAGGCCGTGTGCAGGTACTCGCGTGCGAGGCTTAGGTTGTTGAGTTGGAGGTTCTGCATGCCGAGGAAGAGCGGGGGCAGATGCGAGCCTTGGAAGAGGCGGGCGGCGGTGCTGTAGGCCGAGATGGCCTGGTCGTGCTCGCCCTCGGCTGCGAAGGTGTGGGCGAAGCCTATCCAGGCGGGGCCAAAGTGCGAGTCCATCTGCGAGGCGTGGGAGAAGTGGCGACGGGCTTCGGCGATCTTGTTGGTGGAGTAGTAGTAGATGCCAATGGCAAGCCAGGAGCCGGGCTCGTTGGGGTGCGTGTCAACGAGGTCGTGAGCGAGGAGGAAAAGGGCGTTGGTCTCGCTGAGCTCGTGCAGGGCGGCCAGATGCAGGGGCAGGACGGAGAAGTTGTACTTGTCGTCGGCCAGGACGGACGAGGTCAGAGCGAGGGTTTCCTGGAAGCGGCACTGTGTGAACATGAGGTCTGCCTTGGAACGGACAATGTCTGGGTTGTTGGCGAGGTTGTAGTGGGTGCTGAGGGTCTCGGTGGCATTGGCGAGCTCGTCTGGCTTGGCGTACTTGGACAGGCGGGTGATGTAGAGGTTGCGAGTGAAGTCGGCAAACTCGTGTGCAGCGGGGGCGTTTGCGTTGGCGGGGGTGTTGACCGAGTCGAAGTTGAGCGTCTCGAGGAAGGCCCACTCCTCCTCAGGCGACAGCAGGGCGTTGCTCATGAGGGCGTCGTATGCCTCGTAGCACAGGACGTCGATCTGGACGGCGGTGCGGTAGCAGTCCATGGCGCGGTCGAACGAGTTCTGCTTGGCGTAGCACAGGCCGCGCAGATAGCACATGGCGGCCTCGGACTTGATGTTGTCGGCGTCCTCGCGGTCGCGCTCCTCGCTGGTGGGCAGGCGCTCGTTGTTGCGGGCGGCGGCGGCGGCGGCCTTGTGGTGTCGCGCTGCGCCGGGGCGCGGGTGGGTGTCGACATGGCGCAGCTTCTGCCGGGCGTTGGCGTTGCCCGGGACGGAGACGAGGTGGGTTGGGTTGTTCTCGCCGAGGATGTGCAGGGCCTCGTCGATCTTGTTCAGCTTGATGGCGCAGTGGGCGTTGAGGTAGCGGCACTGGGGGTTGCGCTCGGCGAGGTTGCCGCGGGCGAGCAGCGACTGGGTGCGGTTGTAGTTGCCGGTCGTGAAGTGGACCTGGGCCAGCCAGAATGCGTCCTGGTCGTCGCCTGTAGCAGTGCGTGTGTGTGTCAGCCGTGGCGCGCAGTTGTGCAAGCATGGCGGGCGCCGTGCTTGTTTGTTTGTTTGCTTGGAGGCGACGCACCAGTGATGGCCAGCAGCTTGTCGGCAACGCAGATGGCTGTGTGGTACTGGTGCTTCTTGACGGCTTCCTGGCGCCACTCGCGCAGTCGGGCTTCCATGGCTGTGCAGGGCCCGGCGGGCGTCGCAGTGTCTGGAGGCAGAGCGTGGGGGTGGGGGTAGGTTAGGGTTGACAGCTGCGGTCGCGTTGTTGATCGTGCATGCGGTTGCGGCGCGGCTGCGGGGGCTCGGGAAAGCCAAGCGTCGCAGGTCGCAGTTCGCAGTTCGCAGGCCGCGAAAGTCGCCGTCACCGTCGCTCAGCGTCCTGCACCAGCAACACCACCACCACCACCACCGCCGCCGCCGCCATGTCCGAACGAAAGGTCCTCACCAAGTACTACCCCCCCGACTTCGACCCCTCAAAGATCACCCGCCAGCGCGGCCCCAAGAATGCCGGCCCCAAGCTGCAGACGGTCCGCCTCATGGCCCCCTTCTCCATGAAATGCACCCACTGCGGCGAGTTCATCTACAAGGGCCGCAAGTTCAACGCTCGCAAGGAGACCACCGACGAAAAGTACTACGCCATCGCCATCTTCCGCTTCTACATCCGCTGCACCCGCTGCTCCGGCGAAATCACCTTCAAGACCGACCCCAAGAACATGGACTACGAGTGCGAGCGCGGCGCAAAGCGCAACTTTGAGCCCTGGAGAGAGGCCAAGCTCTCAGAGGAGACCGAGGAGGAGCGTCTTGACCGACTCGAGAAGGAAGAGGCCGAGCGCGATGCCATGAAGGAGCTCGAGACCAAGGTCATCGACGCCAAGACTGAGATGGCCATCGCAGACGCCCTCGACGAGATCCGCTCACGGAACGCCCGCATCGCAAAGGCCGAGCAGGACGGTACCACTGCAACCGTCGCCGCGCCGCCAGACGACGCCGACGCCCGCCGCCAGAAGCAGGAGGAAGAAGACGCCGAAGCAGCGCGCAGGGCTTTCGCTACCCGCGAGATGCCAGACCTGGGCGAGGAGGCCATCGACGAGGATATGATGGACGAGCCTGTCGAGGTTGCACCCGCCCCAGCCTTCAGCAAGAAGCCCAAGGAGAAGAAGGACTTTGGCGCCGCCCTCGGCATCAAGAAGAAGACCTCAGCGCCAGCTGTCACAGCCCCAGCCAAACCAGCTGCTCCAGCACCCTCCAAACTCTCCAGCATGCTTGTAGCTGGGTACGACAGCGACGACGACTAACTGTATATTAATTTTGCATCACTGGCGTTCCCTCTCGGCATTTGCGGCGTGTAAAGATACCAATTCCATCTTGTTTTATACCTTGTAACATCACGTCAATTCCCCTCGGCCTACGAGCACATGATCCATAAACACCCAAAACAGGCAGCAGGACGTCATCCGCTAGCACATGTTTTTAACCGCCTCAGGCACGCGTCGGGGGTAACTCGTCGTATTCAGCTTGACCGCGGCCTTGGCCCTGTGCAGATCCGGAGAAACCGCCTTCCTCATCCATCTTACTTCAGTCTACCAGCGCAACCCCACACGCACCATCTCCACAACGTCTTCGGCGCTTCGCCGAGGCCCTGCAACTTCTCGTAATGGCACCGGGCAGAACGTTCCAAGCTCGGCTTCCAGGTTAATGTAACCTTCTGATGGTGAGACGTCATCCATGAGCATGTGGATGTAAAATAAAAGGCTTGAGATAGCCCAACCAGAGGACCGAAGCCTCACTCACGCTATCTGTATCCGCACAATGCGCTTCCTCTCCTGCCTTGCACTGCTGCCCGGCGCTCTCGCGGCGCCCGCCCTTGACTTCACCTCCTACATAGCGCCGCGCAACAATGCCAACTCCTCCCTCACCGGCTATCTAGGCGTCTTCTTCCTCGGTGACGCACCTAATGTTTACTTCTACCAGTCCAGCGGTAACAACGCCGCCTCGATGAACCCACTGAACGGCGGCAATCCCGTCATCACTCCCACTCTCGGATCCAAGGGCGTCCGTGACCCTTCTATCATCACTTCTAAAACGGACAGCAAATACTACATCATCGGCACTGACCTCGACATTGCAAAGACGACCTGGGATATCGCGCAGCGCAACGGCAGTCGCTCCATCTTCGTCTGGGAATCCACAGACCTGGTGACCTGGACCAAAGAGCGACTGATTGAAGTCGAAGACGCCAGCGCGGGCATGGTGTGGGCGCCGTCAGCCGTCTACGACGAGCAGAAGGGACAGTACCTCGTGCACTGGGCGTCCAAGTTCTACGGCGCAGACGATCCAGGCCACACCGGCGCGCCGTCAGCCATCAAGCTGCGGTACGCGTATACAACTGATTTCACCACCTTCTCCGCCCCAGCAGACTACATCGACTACTCTCCCACCAACGTCATCGATCTTGAATTCCTCAGTCTCGGAAATAACGCGTACGCGCGTTTCGTCAAGGACGAGTCAGCCAAGACCGTCTTCACCGAGATTAGCACCGACGGACTGTTCGGCAAATGGACACGGCCGCAGGGTGAGGGTAGCATCATCGAGTCTGGTGTTGAAGGGCCTGCGGTGTACTGGGATAACGAAGTTGAGGGCAAGGCGCACCTGCTACTGGACCATTACGGCGCAGACGGATACAGGCCGTACGAGAGCGTGGATGTCGAGGGAGGAGTCTGGAAGCCAAGTGATCGCACTGCATGGCCTGCGAATCTGAGGCATGGGAGCGTGTTACCGGTTACGCAGGCGCAGGTAGATGCGCTGAGTGCGGCGTGGGCTTGATCTCTATAACCCTTCTTCCGTCTAGCTTCAGACATTTTATCTTCAAACAAGCAAAACCAATCAATCCATCCATCCATCAATCAAACACAATAGCAGCCTTGACACACTCCCCCTTCCTCACAACCTCCATACACTCCCCCCACTCCTCAATCCTAAACGTCCTATCCACCACCCCGCCCAGCTTCAACCTCCCCGCCCTAACATACTCCAGCACCTGCGGCATATGCTGCATACTACAAAAGCTCGCCAAAATCGTCATCTCCTTCTCCCAGATGGTAAACGGGCTCCAAGCAACCTTAACCTTATCATCATAAACCCCATAGACAACAAGCTTCCCCCCTTTCCTCACAAACTCCACACTGCGCTCCAGCACGCTGGGCGCCCCCGTCGCCTCAACCACAACATCAAACCCATGTGTATTCCGCTCCAGCAACGCCTTGAAATCCCCCTCCGGGTTGTTGTCGCTAATTGCAACAACGCAGTCTGCAACCCCCAACTCCCTGGCTGCATCAAGCTTCACCCCCCCTTTCGCCGCAATCGTCAAATGCGCAGCCCCATTCATCCGCACCAGCTGCGCGAGCAGCAACCCCGTCGGCCCGCTGCCAAACAGCAACACCCTATCCCCCGGCGCGGGCCGCATGCGCTCGATCCCGTGCAGAGCGCACGCCGCAGGCTCGATCAGCACGGCTTCCAGCGGTGGCAGGGAGGGCGGGAGGAGATGGATTTGTGACGCAGCGTACACGCAGTACTGGGCGAAGCCGCCGGGGACGTTGCCGCCGTAGGCGGTGAGGGATGTGCAGAGGAGGGGGGTGCGGTGGGTGCAGGGGTGGCAGGTGTGGCAGGGTTGCATTGGGTCGGCGGTTACGGGGGCGGAGAGGGGGAGGTGGGAGATGTTTTTGCCGAGGGCGGCGATGGTGCCTGTTGCTTCGTGGCCTGGGAGGGGGGAGGATGAGTTAGCACGGGAGGGAGGGAAGGAGAGGTGTGGGTATGTGTACCTGGGATCAGTGGCCACTGTGCTCGTCACGTCAGTTTTGGAGTTATTGATATTTCCTAAAGGAACGCACTCACCTTTGCGAGAAACTCCCCCTTGTGGTAATGCAAGTCTGTACCGCAGACTCCGCAGGCTGAAATCTTGACCTGTGAGACTCCTCTTAGCTTGTTCTCTTGCCTTTTTCTTCGTAAGATTCATCGCATCCGTTCTTCCTCTCATCTTTCCCGTCTCTTACACACACACTTTCCCTCCCCCTCTCCCTTCGACTTCCCAACACACCCACCAAACCCCCCCTCCCGGGGAGCATCTTACCAAAACCTCATCATCCCCCACCTCCGGCACGGGAATCTCAACCACCGCGTACGTTTCAGCCGCTGAGTACCTTTATCCGTCAACACCGCCCTTGCCCCCTCCTTCTCCTTTGGTATCTTATGTGTGGAGAAACGTACTGCAGCGCTTTCATCATCTCGGGTATATCGTCACATCTCCTCGCGCGGGGGGTGTTGTCTCCGTTGGGCGTTGGGGAGGGCATTTGTGGTAGGAACAGAATAGAGCGGAACAGAACAGGGCGGAACAGTGGTTAGGATTGGGAAAGAGAGAGAGAGAGTGAGTGTGTTTCACAAAGTCATCGCTCAAGTCTGGGCTCTGGGGGGTGAGAGGGTTTATGTATTGTATTGCATTGTACAGGGTGGATTAGCTGGATACGAGTGCTACTTAATTACACGCGTGTAGATAGGGGAAGAGAGACTGTAGTGGGTGGGTTTGGGTTGGGGAAAGCGGGGTGCGCTACTGCGACCGTAGCGTTGGGTCGGGTTCCCTAACTGGGTCAAGACTGGTGGTGCAGATGTGTCTTGTTCATTCGAGATGGGATTTGGAGTGGTAATGGGGAAGTTAGTGATGTGGATGTCTGCGGACTTGGAGCTGTGTGTATTCGTTGATCTGAGATCAACAAGGTACCGTTTTGCTAGAAGTATGATCCTGTTTCTTACAAAGACTCCGTTCGTAGTAGGAGCATTGCTTCGGCGATGTATAGTCTTGTGCATGTTCCTCTATGGTTATTATTGATCCGTGTAGAAGCCTGATACACGCATATCTTGCTCGCTGACGGCTTGAGCAGTGTGAGCCAGAACCAGAATTGCGACTGGTAGAATCGTGATATCACGTCCTGACGTGACGAATAAAGGTTCACTCGGCTAACACTAAAATCCGAAGATGCAAAGTGTGTCTGCGACGTTTCACATCAACACCTTCGTCAAGGCCTCCTTCAGTCCTCTCTCGTCCAGCCACTCCTCAACAGCCTTCATGTCGCCTCTGTTCTGCCTTTGCCCCCTTCGTTCGCCTACAAAATCGGTGATCTCAGTCATGTCGCTGAAGACTCTTTCTGCTGTCTCCCGGTAGCGCTCGCTGACCTTTTTGTGATGTGCTGGGATGTCCCCCCAGCTCTCGGTCTTTATGAATCGCATGTACTCGTCAATGCTCTGCGAGTATCCTTCTACGCAAAGCAGGCCTGGCTTTCCTGCAAATAAGAAGCCGGTAAGATTGTACGTGGGGGCAAACTTGATAAAGTCGTCACGTTTGGAACGTGTGCTGATGGAAGGGAAGTAGAACCAGACTCTCACGAGTGGCCCTGAGTCAAATGCCGATGTTGCTGAAGTGGCTTGGGATTGGAGGGAATTTTCATGCGCTCGTGCGGCTGTTTCTTTGACATGCTCAATGGTGCTAAGCAAGTCCTCTCCTTCGGGCACGGCATCTTGCAGTTGGGATGTGGCTGCCCTGCTCAGCCATGATGGCTGTTGAACTCGAAGTTTGAAATACGGCGGCTCGTCGGGGATTTGAGAGCCTTCATAAGTGAACGGGGCTGTCAAATCCAGATGTATTTTATGTGCTGCAGATGAGTCATCATCTATGATGGGTAGTGCTAAGACCAACGATACTGCAGGTGCCTCGTTGAAATCACCAGCTTCTCCGTCGTCGATAGCGTTTCTCAAGGCATTGAGTGCCCTTTGTTCGTGATCGCCAAGCATAATATCCTCGGGATACATCGCCATTAGTAGGTCAATTTGACCTATTTGGAGTTCCAGAAGGTCTGCCGGCAGTAATCGCCATGATGTTTTGTTGGCCATGTTTGACTTTGTTATCGCCGTTGCAGCGATGGGCGAGTGTCCCTACTTTACGGGAAGATTTAGAGCCCCGCAAATCACGCCTCATACCCATCGCCAGCTAGCGTGGCGCGTCCGCGAACCATGTCTTTCTTCTCTACTATAGTAGGTACAACGAAAGCAAAGATGCAAGTACGAATGATGAAAGTTCAGTGTAATGATGCTAAGTGAGGTTCTATATCCTAATAACAAGTAAAGGCAGGTACAGGTGCACGGAGGAATTAAAGCTGTCCTGAATCGAAGCGTCAATGCGGAAAATGGAGGCGGTGTCGTTGCAGGAACGCTGGCAATTTATTAACCCATGTGCAAGCGCACTATCGCTGTATGCAGTCGTCGTATGCTTCGTGTCATCGTGGTCATGTTGCCGAACATGTTGTTGCGGACAATCAATGCTGGGATCGTAACATGGTAGGGTTGGGTGATGGGGAACGGCCTCGAAGAGCCGGTGAACTGGGACACAGCATGGGGCTAGCAGCTGCACTGAGCGCATCCAGACTCAGCTTGCTGATGGCCTCCAAATTGCCCTGGACATCATCATCAGTCAAGTCGAGCATTAAGCGCAACTCATTAGCCTTGAGTTGTTCGCCGAGACCAATCATCAACTGTTCCTTAGCATCGTTGCCCGCGACGTCATAGTAGAACCACCGGTACTTCAGGTCGGACAAGCTGTGTGGCTCTGCAGGTGTTGTGATCTTGGCAGTGACACGTCTAACATCCATGCCGAAGACGCCAGATAGCTGAGGGTCAATTCCAATTCCTCCCAAGCCTGAATCTGAAGAAGCGGTCCTCTGGAGGGGCTTTGGGACCTTTGCGCCCTTCTCGATGGGCTGCTCGTTCAATCGGCTGGACGCGCCGGAGTCGTGAAGCTTCGCTCGCTTGAAAACGGCGTTCTTGAGCTCTGTAATCCCCAAGACAATGTACAGCGGCTTGCCGGCCTTGACCGTGTTGTAGATCCAAGTGCGCGCAGCAGGATCGTTACATACAGCTTCGAAAGCTGCTGTTGGGTCTTGGCTTGTGCGCTGGATCATCTGCTCAGCCCTGACTGTGAGCAAGTTCGGCTGCCTGTACACCCTTCCAAGCTCGAATTTGGCGCCATAGTTGGTCAAGAATCGACCTTCCTGGTCAAGGCTGTACAGATCCTTGTACCGAAGCTTGATCTGGTAGTCGTTGAGGTCGTCGACTTCTTCGTGCGCTATGTCTGAGTAGAAACATTCGCGCTCTGGGTGGAGTGGGTGTGTTAGAAGTTGGCCGACTGAGCTTATTAGCCTCGCCGGAGCTCTCGTAGGGTGATATACCGACCCATCAGCATGTCCGCGGGGAGCGGCTTTGGGAGGAGGCTGCACATAACCATGTTGCCAGTTCACGAGTGTAAAACGCTACGGGTCGTAGAGTCGCTGAGAATGAGGAGATTGCAGGAAGCCTAGGCTGTGCGCTGCTTCAGGACAGATTGGAAGTGAGAAACACGGAAGCTGGTATGAACCCTGAGATGCACAGCACCAGCTTGGCCGCGGCCTTGGCCCGATTGGCCAGTGGACGATACATTGCGCCCACGTTAGACGCTGCGACGCTGATATTGGCCGACTCTCAGTCCTCAACAGCAGCACAAAAGGGGGCTCGGACACTGTCGTGAAGTTGCGAGGTGCTGTGCAGCTCTCCTCACGTGTTGGTGCCGAGGAATGTATTAGGAGACTTTGACTCTCTTCCGGAGACACGACCGGACATCTGGCTAGCATGGGAGACTTGCAGCCCGCGCCAAGATCAGGTAAAGGCAAAGACAGCGGTGCAGTGGGTGGGCGTGTGGATAGGGTAGTGTCTTCGCCAATCACAGCCATAAAGCTCCCCAAGCTTCAGTCCTGCGATACTCGATACCTGGCTGCTACCTGCTGCCGCACAACCTTCGTGCATACGTATCTTGCAATCGGTCCGGAGATGCTGCAAAGCTGTTGTTCATTCAGCAACTCCGCTCCACACGACCTGTAGTCTATGGCCGCACAGTTTCTCGGGGCTCTCTTCCACATTGTCGCCGTCAATAATTGCAGCTTCCCCTCCTTTACTTCCAACAATGTATGCAGGGTCCTTGAACACACACAAAAAGTAGCGAGCGATACAGTGGTCACTATCAGTGCTCGTGGGGAAGCAAATGAGTAAAGCTGACTGTCGCTCTTGGTCGAAGCTTAGCTCAACAAATGCTCGTTAGGGGCTTTTATCATTGTCTCTTCTTGGTCAGTCGCACCATCCTTGTGTAAGGATAAGCCATCGGCTTCTTTGGGAGGCTGCATGTCCGCTTGGTACTTAGATATGGACTGCTTTGGTGCATTTGATTCGACAGCCGGATGGCTGACTTGCGCATCTGGAGACAGGCTGTCCAGCACGAACTAGTCAATGACGTGTCCAACAGCTACCAGCCTCAAATTTCTGACTCCATTATTTGATGTGATCAAGGAAATCAGACCACGCCTGGGAGAAGGCTTCAGAAAGCTGGCGAAACTCCAAAACAAACAGCCCTTATCGATTACGTGAGGGGCAGGCATCGCGATCGACGTCACACTTCAGCCCACTTGGTTCCACTTTCAGCCTCCGACTAAGGTTAGCTAACAGCTGCTACCGCCGTGACGAGCCCACATCCAGGTGCAATTGGCGAATCACCGCTGCTTTGTGACGTTGAGCATGAAGCCACACGTCACCTACGGAACAGGCCCCTCACTAACTGCAGCTGTCTCGGCCTCAACCTTTCTGAGCTGAGAGTACTTGAACCCCTCATGCCCCTCGAAGAAACCATCATCTTCAGCTACTTCACCTGAACTGTACTGTCTTTTCTAAAACTTTATACCCCTTTTTATACCTACTACTATTCATCATGGTCCCAATTCCCCAAGCCGATGAGCTCAAGGACCTTTTCAGCCTTAAGGGCAAGGTCGTCATCGTAACCGGTGCTTCCGGCCCCACTGGTATTGGTATCGAGGCTGCCCGCGGTTGCGCTGAGTTCGGCGCCGACCTCGCTATCACATACAACTCTCGTGCTGAGGGTGCTGAGAAGAACGCAAAGGAACTTGGCGAGAAGTACGGCGTAAAGGTCAAGGCCTACAAGTGCCAGGTCGGCGTCTACGCTCAGTGTGAGCAGCTTGTCCAGGACGTCATCAAGGACTTCGGCAAGGTTGATGTCTTCATCGCCAACGCTGGCAAGACCGCCGACAACGGTATTCTCGACGCTACTGTTGAGCAGTGGAACGAGGTCATCGAGACTGACTTGACCGGTACCTTCAACTGCGCACGTGCTGTCGGTCTCCACTTCCGCGAGCGCAAGACTGGTTCCCTTGTCATCACTGCATCCATGTCCGGCCACATTGCCAACTTCCCCCAGGAGCAGACCTCCTACAACGTTGCTAAGGCTGGCTGCATTCACATGGCCCGCTCGCTTGCCAACGAGTGGAGGGACTTCGCCCGTGTCAACTCCATCTCTCCCGGATACATTGACACCGGTCTGTCCGACTTCGTTCCTGAGGACATCCAGAAGCTTTGGCACTCCATGATCCCCATGGGTCGTGACGCTAAGGCTAAGGAGCTCAAGGGCGCCTACGTCTACTTCGCCTCTGACGCTTCGTCCTACTGCACTGTAAGTTCAATCCTTTAAATAAACAATCAGAGTGACGATACTAATGTTCTCAGGGCTCCGATCTCCTCATCGATGGTGGCTACTGTGCCAGGTAAACGTGTCGCCCCACCAATAGAGAATGGGTTCGACATCGCTACGATCACGAAAATTACGATACCTCCCTTGTACCTAGTAACGCAAAAATGAAACAATCGCCACAAAAGGCTTATGAATAACATAACTATCCGACCATGACACCATTTCGTTCCCCTGCTGCATCGTGATTCCTTGCTGAAGAGCTTTCAGGTATGCACTCGATCATGTTCGATGATGCCAGGATGAAGCTCCTAGGAGCGCCCCACACGCCGAAGCTACCGATCGACCGACCCCGCACCTGACTCGCCCAGTTAGCCTCAACGGGCCGCGGCAACATGGTAGCTCCTCTGTGTTTAGGTCAGCCAGAGCTGCTTATACAAGGACTAAGTCGTTATGAGCATCATTGCGTACATCCACACATCAAAGCCATGTCGTTTCCGCCGACGAAGCCTGCAGTCGTGCCTCCCATGAAGCAGCCGCGCGAGAAAGAGGTTTTCGGCAACCTCGGTCCCTGGGCTGAGCCATCTTGGTACTCTTCGCTCGCGTCGCCGTATTATAACGACTCCCACAAGAAACTACGCAACGCACTGCGGACGTACATCGACAACAATGTCAAGCCATACATGTTGGAGTGGGAAGAAAAGGGTGAAGCGCCCGTAGAAGAGCGAAAAAAATGGGCTCGTACTGGGTTTGCATTTGGAGACGTACCAGCACCTTATAGACCCGAAGACGTACCAGGGCCCGCTGGCATACCTGTGGCGGAGATGGACGTCTTCCATTTGTTGGTCTCCACAGATGAAAGCAGTCGTATTGAGGGCGGCGTCGGCACCGCTCTGGGTGGTGGCAGCGTGATTGGCGTCCCGCCCATTGTGCACCACGGCACCGAAGAGCAGAAGCGCAAGTGGCTGCCAGGGCTGTTCACTTGGGAGACAAGCTTCTGCTTAGGTATCACAGAACCCAGTGGTGGTGTAAGAAATCTCAGACATCACTTACGCTTGGGATTAGCTGATATTGTGGCAGTCTGATGTTGCTAATATACAGACCACCGCGAAGAAGACCCCAGACGGCAAACACTACGTCGTAAATGGATACAAGAAATGGATAACCGGAATGCCATCAGCAACACACATGACAACGGCTGTACGGACAGGTGGCCCGGGCATGGGTGGCATATCTGTTATTGTCATCCCCGTCAACTCGAAAGGCTTCTCTTGGCGACGCATACCGAACAGTGGGCAGAATGGCGGTGGTGCTAGTTTCGTTGAGCTGGACGATGTACATGTGCCCGTCGAGAATCTTCTTGGCAGGGAAAATGAGGGCTTCAGAATTATCATGACAAACTTCAACAAGGAGCGATTCATCATGGCCATCGGCTGCAATCGGAAGGCTCGCACTTGCTTGTCCGAATCTTTCGACTACGCAAACAAGCGGCACACATTTGGCAAGCCGTTGATAGCCAACCAGATCATCAGCCATAAACTTGCAACGATTGGACGATATGTAGAGAGTCACTGGGCCTGGCTTGAGCAGCTTGCCTACCATATCCAACAATCTCCGTCAGCCTGGCAAGATCCTGAGATTGCTGGCCAAATTGCGCTTTCGAAAGTGCATGGCGGTCGCATCCTAGAGATGGCAAATCGCGAAGCACAGCAGATATTTGGTGGAGCTGGGTATCAAAAGGGTGGTCCTGGTGCTATTGTTGAGCAGATGAGTCGTGATCTCAGGATGATGGTACGTTCACAACGCAACGTCTTTGTGCATACGCCTTCCCGCTAACTTGTCGACAGGTCGTCGGTGGTGGTAGCGAAGAGATTATCGCCGATTTAGCTGTCCGTCAAGAAACTGCACTTGCAAAGAAGAGGGGTTGGAAACTATGATTGTCGAGTTATCGAAGATATACGTCATGCTGCGTATGTTTTATTGATAGTTTAGGATTGGCAGATGTGCGATGCTGGTTGCTGCGGTAAACATGCTGACCCCTGTGTACCTTCCCTGTATGTGTTCAATTTCGGGGTGCGGAGCAGGCCCAATTGACGAACCTTGCATGCTGTTCATTATGTTCAACCCTTGTCGATACATCACGCCTCTCCACCTTCCTTCGTTCTCGTGTGACTTCCAGCGTTGTCGCATTGACAATACGAGCGTTGACGTTACACTGCACCCCGCCCCACTACGCATGCATGCTATATATCAGCCTACATCCTTCATCCGCGCAAGCAAGTCTGTCTCCCCCAACTACCGACAAGACTGAGCAGAATGGCGTCGCAATGTATTGAACGGCTGTTCATTGCCGCAACATGTCTTACCATGTTGCCTGTGACTGCTGCTTTCGACATCTCGATCACAACTATCGATTCTTGGAAAGTAGCTTCCACTAAGGACGTCGGGATCAACACTGCGAAACTATCTGCACCAGACCTGGATACATCATCATGGCACACGATCGGCTCCAAGGGTACTCTTATGGCCACCTTGATCGACAGTGGTATCTATAATGAGACTTCACTTTTTTTCTCTGAAAACCTGCAGAACGTCGACTTCGCGCAGTTTCGCGCTCCATGGTTCTATCGGGCTGAGTTCAAAGACGAACACGACAACGGCAGCTTCACCCAGCTGATCACAAACGGTATCTCATCTCGAGCCGACATATGGCTCAATCGACAATACCTCGGAGAAACAGTCGGTGCATATGGCGGATCTGAGTTGGACGTCACTTCTCAGCTCCAAAGCGGGACCAACGTTCTCCTCGTAAAAGTCTATCCTACAGACTATAATCGCGACTTTGCTCTTGGCTTCGTAGATTGGAACCCTTACCCTCCAGATAACGGGACAGGCATCTGGCGCGACATACAAATCAAGAAGGGCGGACGGATCAGCCTCGGAAAGCCACGCATCAGAACTACACTTACTGGTGATATCGACATCGCAGTCAGCGTGAATAACCTGGGCGATGCACATATCAAAGGCAGAATTCAGTGCGCTTTCACCGATCCTGAAGGCAAAGAGATCGGAAGGCCACGTGCACCATTCGAAGCAGATGGTAAAGGATCAGATTTGGTAGCCATACATTTACACGTCAACAACCCCAGAATTTGGTATCCGTCGCAATGGGGAGACCAGCCACTCTACGGTGTACAATGCACCGCTGCCGACTTTAGTAACACCAATGCGTCGGCAGTCTACGATCAGTCGAGAAAGATCCGATTTGGTATTCGTACGGTGACTTCGCGGCTGAACACTCATAACGATACCCTCTTCTCCATCAACCAACGGCCTTTCCAAGTTATTGGCGCTGGTTATACATCAGACATCTTCTTACGATTCGACCTGAAGAAGCTTCGGTCACAATTCCAATACGTGCTGGATATGGGTCTTAATACTGTGCGACTAGAAGGCAAGCAAGAGCACGATGAGCTGTATGACCTCGCAGATGAGATGGGCATTATGCTAATGCCAGGCTGGGAGTGTTGCAATAAGTGGGAGGCATGGCCTTATAACGAAGGGAAAAGTGGTGTAGATTGGGATGACTCTGATTACAAAACTGCTGCCAGCGCAATGGCGCACGAGGCGGAAATGATGCAAAACCATCCGAGCGTTATAGGGTTTTTGATCGGGAGCGACTACTGGCCGGACAGCAGAGCCACTGATTTGTATGTCAACACGCTCTACGGATACAATTGGACCACACCAATCATAGCATCCGCCTCTCAGAATGGGTTTCCAACCCGCCTCGGAAACAGCGGTATGAAGATGACGGGTCCTTATGACTGGGTACCTCCAAGCTACTGGTATGACACGGACAACGGCAACAATACCCATCTAGGCGCAGCATTTGGTTTTGGCTCTGAGCTTGGCGCTGGAGTTGGTACGCCAGAACACGGCAGTTTGACCAAGTTCCTTTCGTCCTCCGATCTCGATGATCTATGGCAGAACCAAGACAAAGGGTTGTACCATATGAGCACAAATGTGTCGTCATTTTACACGCGCTCTGTCTACAATGAGGCACTCGCCAAGCGCTACGGGGCCTCTTCTAGTCTTGATGACTACGTGCTTAAAGCACAGATGGCGGACTACGAAGCTACCCGCGCTCAGTTCGAGGCGTATATCTCCCGTTGGAGTGCCAATCGTCCTGCAACAGGCCTGATCTACTGGATGCTGAATAGTGCTTGGCCCAGCCTACACTGGAATCTTTTCGACTACTATCTTCACCCCGGCGGTAGCTACTTCGGCACCAAAGCCGCGCTTGGTAATCTCGAGTCTGTTGTCTTTGACTACCACTCGCGTGACATCTACTACACAAATCGCGCCTTGGATATCACTACGCACGATAACGCAAGACAAGTCACCGTTGATATCATTGGACTCTCGGGTGTAAGCTTACTGTCAGAGAAATTTCAGCCAGATAAATCCGAGTCACTCACAGCAGAACCCAACATGAGTAAAAGGCTAGGTCATCTGACTACACTCGATAACATCACCTCTGTCGCTCTGCTACGTGTCACACTGAGCTCTCCTAACCACGAAGACCTGCTGAGCCGCAACGTATACTGGATTGCTCCTCGCAACGACGTCCTAGACTGGGATAACTCGACTTGGTATCACACTCCAGTGACCTCGTTCTCAGACTTTCATGCGCTTGAGACTATGGACAATTCTACCATTGTCGTACGTGGAAAGGGGTCCAGCGTGCAAATCGAAAACACAAGCGATGTGCCCGCGGTGTTCGTAAGGCTCAACCTTGTGGATCGGGATGGTAAGGATATCGTCCCAGTGAATTGGGAAACAAACTACATCACGCTTTGGCCGAAGGAAAGCTATGACATTGCTGTGAATGCAGGAGACGGGTGGAAGGTGGATGACTTGTACGTGCAGATCGACGGGCGCAATGTGAGAAAGAGGACGGTTAGGCTGAATGGTGGAACACAAGTCCTCGAGGGTGATGGCTTCAGATCTCAGGTAGTCGGCAAATAAGGGTTGAACGTGACTTCAATGCAATGATCATATCAGAAGTAAAACGATACTGCTCTACCACAAGCATACGTGTAGCATAAGGCAGGTTTTGCTTGGATCTCAAGTTTGCTTATAATCAGCCTCTGAATGCGTCACCAGTTATCTCTGCTACTCTCTTCTGGCTCATAGAAGTAAGTGTATCGATACGTCAGACGTGCCAGGTCAACGATCACACGTTATATCAATGAGATGCCCTATGTACGATGAGTCAACACGAAGCCAGCGGAGAGGCTCTATTGGCTTGCTTATCTCTTGCTTCCGTTGTGTTCTTGACGGAACTTGTGGCTCGCTTGTGCGCATAGGGGATGAAATTGATTAGAGTTCATGCTAGGAGCCTGTATGCTTGACCGGCCTCATGATCATTGACGAGATGCTGTTGAACACTATTCTACGTTAACTTCAGAGCTCTACCACCTGCTCCTTATGTAAGAATCCCTGATTCTACGCGTCAATGAAGATTTTACGTGCTGGTAGATCGTGGTGTAACACGGTCCATTTGGGGTAATTGCAGTCAGTTCTAAAAGCAAGCTACAGACATGTCGCATACACGGGAGGTGAAAATGCGTCAATTGAGTATACACTGCTCGTAGCAGTCAGATCATGGGACCGTCTGCGCAAGAAAGGCGGTGTCTCGACCCTGATCCATGGATAGAGTGTGGCATTCACCGGAAGGGTCATTATGAGGGCAGTGTCCAAGGCGGTGACAACAATGCACGCGTCATAAGAATTGACAACACTAATACAGACCATTCCATCTCGACATTGGAACGGTTTCAATGTTGCCCTGATCCGTAAGGAAAGGGGATCCAGCCTTGGATCAATGGCTATAGAGCACGATGACACCTACAGTGGTCCCTGTGCAGGATCACATTCTCATGTCAAGTATGGTCGACATCTATCACAGTACCCTTTTCGACTGTAATCCACGTTACAGCGCCCTCACAATGGTTCAACACATATGGCATTTCAATCGCAGATGTCCACCAGCGGTGGCACATGTTCTGAGATCCATGAAACCACAGCACATGTCTGTTATTGAGTAGAGTCTCCGTCCCAGGTTCTGCATGAGAGAGGAGTTTATAAGCTCTGCTGCCTCCTATTAACCTTAATTACATTCAAACTTTACTCTCGAAGACTATACAGCACATCACTGAGATACGGCTTCACCACTGCACACTCTACTGAGTACATCCAACGCTTCACAGCACCAAACACACATTGCACACCAAATACAACAAGTCTGTAAGTTTATACCTTGTGCAAACTCTTATGATGCTCAATTTTCTACGCTCACTCCTTCTCCTTCACGTGTCTTGCTGGTAGGACACTGTGCTAACCTCCTCCAGACCACCACTTTACTCTCACATCTGCCACTGCTACTGCCACCACTACCAGCAGCATCGAAAAAGTCAGACATACAATTCTCACCACCGATTTCTCAACGCTTTGTGCTTTGAAAATCTCTTGAGCGTGGTAACTTACTGCCAATCGTAAGTCTCCATCTCCCACCACTCCTGCATGTCTCAGAATTGGTGCTTTTTGCTTGACTGCGTGCATTCTGCGCGTCTTTCTCTTTCCACTGTCTTCTCAGCCAGAGTACCCTTGATACCAAGTTACGCGTCTTGTTCTTCCAGCCACTTCCACCCAGTACATCGTTCCATGGGCGAGAGTGAGAGCAAGAGGAGGATATCGTCATCACTACCCCTCCC
>Ga0115842_100333_pt1 | contig 18608 bp, 16 predicted proteins | sample InSIn2SAF170_2_FD_83856 | JGI IMG/M metagenome (GOLD analysis project Ga0115842, IMG submission 83856)
ACATTCTTAAACAATTCCAAACTGAGTCAGGTGAATCATTTGACTTTAGGGAGGGATATGATACATCCATTTATAGAGTCCACAAACAATACAATCTAAGGAGCAGAAGAATAGATGTCCCTGAAACCAGTAAACAGAAAGATACCAAGTAGCCTAACAAAGGTAAGATCAATAGCCCCCCTGTATATATTCTTGCTAAAACAGATCCTAACCCAAAAAATCCAATTGTTGAAGATATATCAGATAATCAGCCACCTAACAGACAACCTTCCACTTCTATTCTTGCTAAAAGAAACGTAGAAGAGCCTCTAGAACTTGATTTGGAAACAACTTCAGCCCATAATCTCACTTTCGAAGAGGAGAAAAACGCAGAAAATTCAGCTGTCTGACATGCAAGAACTCAGACTGAAAAACCTTTCAATCTTGAGACAAAAGTGGGCAAACTAAAGATAGTTGTTCCATTATTAGAATTAGCTAAACACAATGTCTACAGAAATCAAATCAGCAAATCACTCAAAATTTCTGTGAACGAAGATTCGGTAAATGTTTTTGATAACCAGCCTGAATTGATATTTGGCCCTGGAGTAAATGGAAAAACAATAAAGGGAGAAGTTCCTCGTTTCCATGTGGGTTTAAAAATACATGATAAGATACTTCATAATGCCATGTTTGATTCTGGTGCTTCTGATAACCTAATGCCTAAATCTGTAATGGCGAGACTTGACCTTGACATCACTAGGCCATATAAGGACCTTTTCACTTTTGATTCAAGTCAGGTCAAATTTTTGGGTTTAATCAAAGACTTATGTGTGTCACTTGTCCAATATCTTGCCAAAACCATCTTAATGGACATAGTAGTAGCTGATATTCCATCAAAATATGGTATGTTGTTGTCTAGATCTTGGGGTGCAAAGCTTCAAGGATCTCTACAGTTAGACATGTCTTACGCTACTATTTCAATATTTGGTCAACCCAAGAGACTATACAGAGAAACATTAATGAGGTATGTAGTAAGTAGTCAAGGGAAACCTCAAAATTTCCCTATCTACTCAGTATATTTAGATATGGATTCTTTTATCCTTTACAATGCTGAAATTGATCCCCCACATGGAATAAAAGTTCTAGCAGACGAAACGGAAAAAATTGGAAATGAGAGGTCTAGTATCTGAATCCAAGAAATCTCTGCAAATCATGAAACATCAGATAAACTAGAAGAAACTGAAAAACCATATCTCCTTATTGAATAGATCCCTGAAACTCGAGATACTAAGTATGAACATAAAATCCTTTGGTACTTAGAATTTGATGGTTCTGTGAACAAATTAGGAGCAGGAGTAGGAGTATGGGTGCACAATCTTGAAAACAATTATGCTCAAGGCCATGCCTACAGATTAAACTTTGGGTGCACTAATAATATGGTTGAATATGAAGCTCTATTGCTAGGTCTTAAACTGGTCAAGAAATTGGGAGCAACTAGAGTGTCAGTCCCAGGAGATTCTGACTTAATCCTTCAACAGATAAAAGGGAAGTTCTTGACAAAAGATCCTGGATTAAGAGAGTATAGAGGAACATCTATAGAGATTCTCAATACATTTCTAGAAACTCAGCTTGCCAAAATCCCGAGAAAACATAACTTACAAGCTCATAGCCTAGCAATGTTTGCCAGCACCTGTAAATTACCATTTGAACCAAATCATCAATTCACAGCTGCAATTAGACATAGGCCAACCATACCTGATAATGTGAAGAACTGGCAAGTGTTTGACAGTGATAATTAGATCAACAATTTTTTGACCCTAGAAGACGAATTTTCTAGCACTAACGTAGATGGAGATACAGTTAGTGAATCTGATCCAACAAATCACACAGAAACAGACATTTCAGCAGAAAATGCAACTCAAATGCTTCATCCAACAAAATTTACCAAAAAAATAAATACAAGATCTTAAAGAAACAAATGTTGATGAGATTATTGAAGGAGAATCTGAAATTATCAATTTGAAAGACAATCACTTTCCCAAAGGATTAACTCCTTTGGATGATCTCTTTGATTTCAATGATATTCCATAGAAATCCCAGATGGAACCTCCAAAAGCAGACATTGAAGACTACAAGATAGGAACTAAACACAATCCAAAAATGGTAAAATTGTCCAAATCTTTGTCACCTGATCAGAAACTCAAGTATGTTAAACTGATCAAAGAATTCCAAGATGTTTTTGCCTGGAGCTATGAAGACCTGAAGTCTTATGACACCTCTGTGATTTAGCATGCAATACCCCTCAAGGAAAATAAAAAACCATTCAAACAAAAGCTCAGAAGAATCAACCCTGTACTGCTTCCTTTAACTGAAAAAGAAATCAAACAAATGCGTGACGCAGGGATAATTGCTCCAATCAAATTTTTAGAGTGGGTGTCTAATTTAGTGCCTACCAGGAAGAAGATAGGAGAAATCAGATTATGTGTTGACTCAAGAAATTTAAACAAGTTTTCTTTGAAAGACAATTACCCTTTACCTAAGATGGATCATAATTTTACAAAGAGTAGTAGGTGCTTCTAGGATTTCACTTTTGAATGGATTTTCAGGTTTTAATCAGATTTTGGTTCATCCTGATGACTAAGAAAAGACAACATTTACCACACCATTGGGTACATTCAAATATGTTAAAATACCATTTGGAATTAAGAATGCAGGGGCAACCTTTCAATGAGCAATGGACATAGCTTTTGCAAAAGAAATTCATGATTTTCTGGTTGTATATCTAGATGACCTCACTGTGTTTTTCAAATCAGATCAGCAACATCTAGATCATTTGAGACAAGTGTTTTTAAAATGCAGAAAATATGTTATTTCATTAAATCCTAAAAAATCTTTGTTTGGTCTAGAAGAAGGCAAACTGTTAGGCCATATCATCTCCAAAGAAGGCATCATAATTAATCCTACTAGAATAGAAGCTATTCTACAAATACCCCACCCCAGAAATGTCAAAGAACTTCAAGCTTTCCTAGGAAAGATTAACTTCTTGAGAAGATTCATATCTAATTTGGCTGAATTAATTAGATTGCTGAACAATATGTTTAAAAATGATTCAAAGATTAAATGGACAGTAGAATCCAAACAAGCATTTGAAGAAATTAAAATGGCTTTGACCAGAACACCAATCCTTTCAAGTCCAAAGTTCGACAGAGACTTCATAATTTTCTCATTTGCATCAGAACACACTATAACAACTGTTTTACTGCAGAAAGATGATCAAGGATGTGAAAAACCCATAGCCTTTTTAAGTAAAGCGCTTAAAGATGCACCTCTGAATTACAAAATCATGGAAAAACAGGCTTTTGCCCTTGTGAAAGCTATTAAAGACTTCAGAGTCTATATACTGTACTCCCACGTAATAGCTTATGTACCAAATGCTGTTGTCAAAGACATCCTGACTCAAGATGGAATTGAAGGCAAATGAGGTAAATGGATAGCTAATATATTGGAGTATGATATTGAAATAAAACCTACAAAGCTCATAAAAGGATAGGGATTGGCTAAACTCATGACTGAAACAAACTTCCAAGCCCTGGATATTAATGAATTGGATAATGAACAGGAGATGGTGACTCCACAAATCAGCCAGGCCTTCTTAGGATCACCTTGGTATGCTGATATAACTCATGTATTATTAAACTTGCAGGCTCCTCCAGGGTTATCCAGAACAAAGAAGAGGTTTTTAAAAATGAAAGCTTCAAAATTTTGTATTTTAGATAATACTCTTTTTTGGAAGAATCATGAAGGTATTCTATTGAATTGTTTATTAAAAGAAGAAGCTGACAAAATTCTCAAAGAATTTCATGCAGGGGACTGTGGTGGACACCTTTACAGGAAATCAACTGCAGAAAAAATCATAAGGGCTGGATTTTATTTGCAAAAATTGTTTGCTGATGTAAAGAAGTTTGTCATTACTTGCCACAAATGCCAAATTTTTGAAGGAAAAAGGAAACTGTTACTCTTGCCCTTGAGACCAATTTCCATTGAAAGACCCTTTCAACAATGGGGTTTGGACTTCATTGGGGAAATACACCCTCCTCTTTTGGCCAACATAAATGGATTCTTACTACCACAGACTATTTCACCAAATGGATAGAAGCCATTCCTTCTAGACAAGCCAATGATACAGTGATTAAAGGATTACTAGAGACCAACATATTGTCTAGATTTCGCTGTTCTGAAAAGATTATAACCGATAATGTTGCTGCCTTCAAATCCAAGAAACTGATAAATTTTTGTAGGAAATACCATATCACTTTAGGCCATTCCACAACGTATTACCCTCAAGGCAATGGTCTAGCTGAATCTTCCAATAAAATCCTGATTAATATTATTAAGAAATTGTTGGAAGAGAACAAGAAAAACTGGCACAAGAAACTTACAAATGCACTATGGGCAGACATACTTACTACAAAGAGATCTATTGGAACTAGCCCTTATGTGTTAGCTTATGGCATGGAGGTTGTATTTCCTTCATCTTTAGGAGTTCCTGTAATGAAATTGCTGCAAGAAGCTCAGGTGCAACCCAATGACATTCGAAGGAGAATAAATCAGACCATCCATTTGTAGCAGACCAGAGAAGAAGTGCACCAAAGATCCCAAGTGTTACAAGAAAAACTGAAGAAAATATTTGATGAAAGGACCAAAGCAGAAGACTTCTACCTTGGAGACAAAGTTCTAAAGTGGGATTCCAGGAGAGAAGACAAAGGCAAACATGGAAAGTTTGACTTCCTATGGAAAGGACCATTTATCATCCAGGCATTGTAGGGGAACAATACTTACTTTCTGAAGAGCCTGGATGGCACAAAAACAAAAGAAGGACCAGTGAATGGTTGAACGCTGAAACATTACTTTGATCCAGTTTTTTGATGTATTCTGACTCTAACATGTACATACTATATCCATAATAATGTCACATTTTGGATTGGATAGTAACTAGCTACAGTTGAAGCCAGAAGAGAAGCCTTTTAAAAAAAGTGAAAGCCTTGCTTGAATTGTCTTCCCCTCTGAAAGAAAAAAGATGATGAATGTTGTTCAGAAATCCATGAAGTTTCCCCACAGATTTTTTTCTTCGCAGCACTTCAAACTTATCAGAATAAAGAAGAAATGCAGTTCCCTGAAATTGCTCAAATAGGAAACAGCAATGAAAAGTAGCAACAATCCAAAGCTCTGGAGGTTCTATATGACAAAGACAGCGATGAGGACTTTCTTGTTGTATGTGATAAGGTTGTTATATTTGATGAAGATAAAGAGTATTCAGAGCACTTGGATATAGTGGAGAATAAAGAGGAGAAACGATTGGCCAAGCACTTAAATCAAGCAGCAATGTGGAATGAGAGCAATCAGAAGCTAATTTGAGGAGAAAGGAAGTTTAGTTACAGCAGCTTGAAAATAGTGATCAGCTTGTTCATTTTAGCTATAAGGATGAGGAGGAAAGTGCAGAAAATTTTGAAGTCAGTGAAGGAACTTTACCATTTTGTGTTGCTTCATTTCAGTTTATCAGGGATAATTGTCATACAATTAGAAAACAAATGTCAACAAGTCTTGGTATTAGCTGTCAAGAGGGAAATCAAATCTTTGTTCAAGTCTTATCATATCTATAATTGCAGCCCCAAAAATGGCATTGAATTTCAGGTTGTAGAAAAAGACTTAGAAGCAGGAACATATGATCAAATAATCCAAGACTATGAGAGTCAAAATCAAGATGATAATGGTTTTACAAGACAGACATTACAGTCAACAGAAATATCATCACAAAGTGCAGTTGAAAACATGCAGGGTGATAAAGGTAAAAGTGACATTTTAGTTTTAGGGCAGGTAGACTATCTAAAATAGATGTATAGTTGTTTGAATTAGCTCAAGAATAGTGTATATATTTTACAAGATCGTTTTGTACAGTTTCTAGATCTAGCAAAGGAAGATTTCAGAGCAAAGTCTAGAGTTATTCAAAAGGCCATTTGACCTATTGTTCTTGACTTTCCACCAAGGAAAGCCGACTTTCCACCAAGGAAAGCCATCCCCAAGTGGAGGCACTGTTATACTCCTATACCAATAGGTGTCATATTTCATGATTGACTTGTTGAGCTCTGTAATATGTTCATCCCTCTCCTTGTTGCAAAGGTTTTCCATATTATGAAAAAATCAAAAAAGGTAAAAAAATGTAAAGAAGGTATGCCCCAAAAGAAAAATCAAAGGGTAAAAAGAATGAAATGGTAAAAAAAAAGTAAAAGAAATGAACCCCAAAAAAAAGAAATACAAGGAAAGTATGCAAGTTCAAAATGCCACTACTATTTCATTTTCTGTAAATAAGCATTGTGTGCAACTTGTTAATTCATGCCACAATGGATGAATGGCCAAAATAGCTTAATCTTGGCTGGTTCATGTTTGAATTTCCAATTTTAGAGATAGAGAATAAAATCTGACCAAACTGTTTAATCTTGGCAGATAAGTAGATAGGTAGAGAAGCAAAGGAGCTCAACAATTTAATCTGAGCCCTTGGATGTAATAAGTGCAGACTTAGATAGGCTTGCCATGCAAAGAAAAGAAAAGTTCATGAGGGTTTGCTAGTCTAAATGCACCAAAAGAAAAAAGAAAAAAAAGGAAGAAAAAAATGCTAGGACTAAAGTAGGTAGGGTAGGTAGATTGGTGTTGCAGAATGATACTTGTGATGGGTTAGGTCTCTCAATGTGTTAACTTTACTTTTATCACAAGTATAAGGCAAACATTTCATCTTAGAGCAACTCAAGCGAGGCAAGGTTTCTTGACTAAATCCCCTTCATATTTTCTCCCTAAGTCATTTACTAATTTCCCCCTCAAAATATTAAGATTTGTTCTTAATATCCCTCATAAACCACTCACTCCATTTTTATGACATTTGCCTAAGTGAAACCCTATTTTTCTTAGGAAAGTGCAGTATATCACCTCAAAACCCCTTTTTACATCCTTAACCTAAGTTTAACTACAAAAATCAATTGTTGTTATAACTCAACGCTCAAATCCTTTTTCATATTAACTCTAACATATATTATTTAAATCCAATGTAAACATTTCCCTTCCCCATATTATGTAAATATATATAAAAGCCCCAATATTATTTAAACCCGCCCCAGTTGAATACGACAGTAAACATAGTTTTAAGCAAGGGTTAATAAGTTTATCTGAAATTTATTAATAACCTTTCCCCAGCCACGCAGAAAAGGGATTAATTGACCTCTGGTTAATTAATAGCCAAATCACCCTGCTAACCAATAAAACAAGCTCCAATATATCAAAAGCATTGTTTTATTAAACTGGGCCCACTGCTTAAACCTCCGTCATCTCCAACGATCGTCCACCGTCCGATCTCCACTCCATCATCCAACGGTCCACAATTGTATCACACCCCCCTCCAGCGCCGAATGTTAACGCGTGATCGGCTGGTGGTTTTGCCGCCGTACCAAGGCCACGTGTCACGTTGCTAGTGTGATTGCTTGCCCTCCACCTGAAACCACCCAGCCCCAAAAGTGGTGCGGGAAAAACCGCTTACCACCGCCCTCTACTGACATTGCCTACCACGTCACTGCTGTGTCATCTATTCTTTACTGACGTCACCCATCACGTCACCACCACGTCACCCTTTGCTGACGTCATCTGTCCTTCAAAGTCAAAAAATCCTGCCAAGCTTCATTTTGTTAATTAAAAGGGAAAAAACGTGTTTTTTAGTGTTATATGTTGCATACAACACTCCAGGCATTAAAAATGACCGAGTTCACAGTTTTTCGACTGCCTCCAACCAGAAATTCCACAGCGCGAGCTCCGCAGCCTGCCATTCAACCTGCATAGTGCAGTCTCCCTCTTTAAATACAGTTTGAACCAGCACAGAGGGACTTCCAAACTCGCAGAAGAAATAAATAAAGGGATATATAGGGATACTTGCTACCCTAACCAGTGGACTGTCAGAGACATGATTTACCAGAGAAAAGTGGTGAGAAGACACGTTCGCAATTTTGTTTTACCAGAACACGATAGACATCGGTGAGCAGGGGTCAGATCAGAATGAAAAAGTAGTGGAGGAGCATTGAAGAATATCAGATCAAAGTCAAAGTGTATCGATTCAGAATTAAAGATGTGAGAGAAGTAGATCAGAATTAAAGGGCACAATTAAGACAAGCAGTCGGTGCAGAGCTACTACAGAAGACAGCTGCAAGCCAAACCCTAAGAGCCAACCTCCAGCACAATAGCAGTCAGCTGTTTGTATTTTACTTGTAATTATTTTAGGTTAAAATATAGATATTATCTCACAGCTGTTATGAGATATTTGTTGTATAAATACCCCCTCCATTAGAGTATTGAGAGGTTGGTGTAGAATTACTAGACTCTGATGTAATACTGAACTTTTGGAATAAAGAGCTCTTGGAATCAAACTGTGCATGGCCTACTGGATGAAGAATTGAAGCAAAGGACTTGTCACAGAATTCTTGAATCAACCACTAGATCAATAAGTCGTCTATATCTTCTGTTTTACAATTTTCTTGTTTACTATATCATCTGTGTTTCATAATCTGAATGATAAAGGAAAAGGTTAATTTCATAATTTGCTTAACTGCACTCTGTTTTCAGTCTTTATTATTCTTTCTGTTTTCTTCAGAATTAGAATAAACAGTGAACTCTTAATTGCTCAGGTTTCCTAACTCTTTCATGTTGATTATTTGTTAAAGAATTCTTAACTGCTCCTTATTAGTAATCATCCATTTTCCCTCTTTCAATATGTTGAAGGATTCTTAACTTCCCTTCATCCATTTGAGTCCATTCCATCTGTTTCCAGTCTCTATTTGTTCCTTGTTTGACTACCTTGCTCTGTGAAGCCATCCTTTGTTAAGAAACCAAATCTAGGAAGCTGTCTTCTTTGACTCCATTAGCCCAATGGATTGAACTTCTCTGTTTTACCTCTCTGTTCTATTGAATCTCACCACCCAAACTCAAACAAAACCCTTGAACTTCATAACTAGTCTAATACCTTTAAAAACAAAGCTAAATCATAAAGAGAGAGCCCTCTCTGGATATAGATTGGCTAGAATCTATATCTAAAAGATTGGTCTGTGGTTACCTTGACATCCTTCCCTTTCTTACAACTTTGGGGAAAACCCGAGCGATAACATCATTGGCGACTCCACTGGGAACCTGAATAATTGTTTGTTACTACTGTTTTCTGTATAAGCTACAGACGGACCCTGAAGTTAGCCAGGTAGCCTTTGAAGCTGCTTTTGCTTTGAAATTGCATAAATAAATGAATACTACTTCAGTCTATCTCTGGTCTAGCTCATATATTGGATAGTTGGTTTCAAATACTTGATCAGTTCCTCTTTTCAAATAAGTCTTTAGGAAAGTTCAAAACTCCCACATCTAAAAACTCCTAGAAGAGACTGTTAAAGTTGCTTTGTTAAATATATTTTAGGAAAAAACCAAAAACACACCTAGAAAACTAGCCTCAGAAAGGATTCATTACACTAGATCAAATCCTGATCCTAATCCCCCACATGTGTTTGAAAATCCTAACCTGATTCCTAGGATCCTTGGAAGACAAGGGAGCCAAGAAAATTCTGCGAGTTTACACCTTGACAGAGATTTGCAGAACTAAATTCAATCTGAGCTTACCTTTGGAAGAATCTCAAACCTTTCTTTGATTACTACAGCTTCTCCTAGTTCACCATCAGCACCTTAAACTTTCCTTTCCACTTCTCCATCTACAACACACATTCCCATTGTTATCCCTACTCCTCCATTTGTCACATCTATATCTGTAACCATGGCAAACTGATATACTCCCCTAAACTTACCTGCCAATCCAAGGGTTATGCCCCAAGACTATCAAAGTAAAATCACTTATTTTGAAGGTACTGGCACTTACACAGCTCAACAACATACAAAGAAAATGACCGACTATTTTGTAAGTTATGAGATTGATGCTGATGATGTCAGAATGAAAATATTTGTGCAAAGTTTAACTGGAGAAGTTAGAACCTAGTTTAGGGCCCTCCCTGCAAATAGTATTAATGACCCACAAGCTTTTTATCAGACCTTCTTGAAAATATGGGAAAAGAAGAAATATCCTCTCCACGTTTTATCAAAGAATGAAAATCTAAGAAGAGGCACACAAGAAACTATCCAAGATTACTGTACCAGATTCAATACTGTCTACAATGCTATTCCTCAAAATCTCATACCTCCTCTAGATTTGGCCTTGATCAAGTTCCCTGATGCTTTTGATTCTAATATGACATACCAACTTAGGGAAAGAACTCCTCAAAACTTAGAAGAGATGCAGAGTATAGCTGTCAGTGTTGAGGCCAACCTGATATCTAAAAAATATAGAGCTAGAGCTGAAAGAAGGACACCTTTCAAAGAAGAACCTTTTGACTTTGAACAGAAATTAGATGCCATTAGTAAAGGAATGCATAGACTTGGAGATAGAGTAGAAACAATTGAGAGAAAATCCCCTTGGGATGGTCAACCAAGCAATACTAGGAGAAATCCAAATTTCAGGAAGAACCAAAATCCTAACACTAGAAAGACAGGGCCTGACCAAAATATTAGGCCCCCATTTCAAGAAAATTATGCTGAAGCCTCAACTTCTGATGAACTAATAGAATACACTCAAATTAATTTGATGGGAATCAAAAATGAACAACAAGTTTTCTTGACCCAAGAGGATCAAGAAGCTCACATTCTTAAACAATTCCAAACCCAGTCAGGTGAATCATTTGACTTTAGAGAGGGATATGATACAACCATTTATGAAGCCCACAAATAATACAATCTGAGGAGCAGAAGAATAGATGTCCCTGAAACCAGAAAACAGAAAGATGCCAAGCAGTCTAACAAAGGTAAGATCAATAACCCCCCTGTACATATTCTTTCTAAAACGGGCCCTAACCCAAATAATCCAATTGTTGAAGATGTATTAGATAATCAACCACCTAACAGACAACCTTCCACTTCTATTCATTTCAAAGGAAACGTAGAGGAGCCTCTAGAACTTGGTTTGGAAACAACTTCAGCCCATAATCCCACTCCTGAAGAGGACAAAAACACAGAAAATCCAGCTATCCGAAACACAAGAACTCAGACTAAAAAACCTTTCAATCTTGAGATAGAAGTACGCAAACTAAAGATAGTTGTTTCATTATTAGAATTAGCTAAACATAATGTATACAAAATTCAAATCAGCAGATCACTCAAAATTTCTGTGAACGAAGATTCAGTAAACGTTTTTGATGACCAGCCTGAATTGATATTTGGCCTTGGAGTAAATGGAAAAACAGTAGAGGGAGAAGTTCCTCCTTTCTATATAGGTTTACACATACATGATAAAGTACTTCATAGTGCCATGTTTTATTCTGGTGCTTCCCATAACTTAATTCCTAAATCTATAATGGATAGGCTAGACCTTGACATCACCAAGCCATATAAAGACCTTTTCTCTTTTGATTCAAGTCAGGTCAAATGTTTGGGTTTAATCAAAGACGTATGTGTGTCACTAGTCCAATATCCTGCCAAAACCATCTTAATGGACATAGTAGTAGCTGATATTCCACCAAAGTATGGCATGTTACTGTCTAGATCTTGGGGTGAGAAGCTTCAAGGATCTCTATAGTTAGACATGTTCGACACTACTATTTCAGTGTTTGGTCAACCCAAGAGACTATACAGAGAAACCTTAATGAAGTATGTAGTAAGTAGTCAAGAGAAACCTCAAAATTTCCTTATCTACTCAGTACATTCAGATATGGATTCTTTTATCCTTTACAATGCTAAAATTGATCTCCCACATGAAATAAAAGTTTTAGCAGATGAAACAGAAAAGATTGCAAATGAAAGGTCTAGTGTCTGAATCCAAGAAATTTATGAAAATCATGAAACATCAGATAAAATAGAAGAAACTGAAAAACCAAATCTCCCTATTGAACAGATCCCTGAAACTCCAGATACTAAATATGAACATAAAATCCTTTGGTACTTAGGATTTGATGGTTCTGTGAACAAATTAGGAGCAGAAGCAGGAGTCTGGGTGCACAATTTTGAAAAAAAGCATGCTGAAGGCCATGCCTATAGATTAAACTTTAGGTGCACTAATAATATGGCTGAATATGAAGCTCTATTGCTAGGTCTTAAACTGGTCAAGAAATTCTGAGCAACTAGAGTATCAGTCCTAGGATATTCTGACTTAGTCATTCAACAGATAAAAGGGAAGTTCTTGACAAATGGTCCCAGATTAAGAGAGTACAGAGGGACAGCTATAAAGATCCTCAATACATTTCTAGAAAATCATCTTGGCAAAATCCCGAGAAAACATAAATTGCAAGCTCATAGCCTAGCAATGTTTGCCAGCACCTGTATATTGCCATTTGAGCCAAATCATTAATTCACAGAAGAAATTAGACACAGCCCAGCCATACCTGATAATGTAAAGAACTAGCAAGTGTTTGACAGTGATAATCAGATCAAAATTTTTTTGACCCTAGAAGAAGAATTTTCTAGCACTAATGTAGATGGAGATACAGTTAGTGAGTTTGATCCAACAAATCAAATAGAAACAAACATTTTAGCAGAAAATGCAACTCAAATGCTTCATCCAACGAAATTTACCAAAGAGGAAATACAAGATCTTAAAGAAACAGATTTCGATGAGATTATTGAAGGAGAATATGAAATTATCAATTTGAAAGACAATAATTTGCCCAAAGGATTAACTCCTTTGGAAGATATCTTTGATTTCAATGATATTCCAAAGTAACCCCAGATGGAACCTCTAAAAGGAAACATTGAAGAACACAACATAGGAACTGAAGAGAATCCAAAAATGGTAAAATTATTCAAATCTTTGCCCCCTGATCAAAAACTTAAGTATGTTGCACTGATCAAAGAATTCCAGGATGTTTTTGCTTGGAGCTATGAAGACCTGAAATCTTATGACACCTCTGTAATTCAACATACAATACCCCTCAAGGAAAAGCAAAAAACCATTCAAACAAAAGCTCAGAAGAATTAACCCGGTACTTCTTCCTTTAATTGAAAAAGAAATCAAACGAATGCATGATGCAAGGATAATTGCTCCAATCGGATTTTCAGAGTGGGTATCTAATTTAGTGCCTACTAGGAAGAAAACAAGAGAGATCAGATTATATGTTGACTTAAGAAATGTAAACAAGGTTTCTTTGAAAGACAATTACCCTTTACCTAAGATGGATCATATTTTACAAAGAGTAGTAGGTGCTTCTAGGATTTCACTTTTGGATGGGTTTTCAGGTTTTAATCAAATTCTGGTTCATCCTGATGACCAAGAAAAGACTGCATTTACAACACATGGGGTACATTCAAATATTTTAAAATGCCATTCGGACTTAAGAATGCATGGGAAACCTTTCAATGAGCAATGGACATAACTTTTGCAAAAGAGATTCATGATTTTCTGGTTGTATATCTAGATGACCTCACTGTGTTTTATAGATCAGATCAGCAACATTTAGATCATTTGACACAAGTGTTCTTAAAATGCAAAAAATATGGCATTTCATTAAATCCTAAAAAGTCTTTGTTTGGTCTAGAAGAAGGCAAACTGTTAGGCCATATCATCTCCAAAGATGGCATTAGAATTGATCCTGCTAGAATAGAAGCTATTCTGCAAATACCCCACCCCAGAAATGTCAAAGAACTTCAAGTTTTCTTAGAAAAGATTAACTTTTTGAGAAGATTCATATCTAATTTAGCTGAATTGATTAGATTGCCGAACAATATGTTAAAAAAGGATTCAAAGGTTAAATGGACAATATAAACCAAACAAGCATGTGAAGAAATTAAAATGGCTTTGACCAGAACATTAGTCCTTACAAGTCCAAAGTTTGATAGAGACTTCATCATTTTTTCATTTTCATTAGAACACACTATAACAGCTGTTTTACTACAAAAAGATGATCAAGGATGTGAAAAACCCATAGCTTTTTTTTAGTAAAGCACTTAGAGATGCGCCTCTAAACTACAAAATCATGGAAAAATAGGCTTTTGCACTTGTGAAAGCTATTAAAGACTTCAGAGTCTACATATTGTACTCCCACGTGGTAGCTTATGTGCCAAATGTTGTAGTCAAAGACATCCTCACTCAGGATGGAACTGAAGGCAAATGAGGTAAATGGATAGCTAATATATTGGAGTATGATATTGAATTAAAACCTACAAAGCTTATAAAAGGACAGGGATTGGCTAAACTCATGACTGAAACAAACTTTCAAGCCTTGGATATTAATGAACTGGATAATGAACATGAGATGGTGACTCCACAAATCAGCTAGGCCTTCTTAAAATCACCTTGGTATGCTGATATAATTCATGTATTATTAAACCTGCAGGCTCCTCTAGGGTTATCCAGAACAAAGAAAAGGTTTTTAAAGATGAAAGCTTTAAAATTTTGTATTTTAGATAATTCTCTTTTTTGGAAAAATCATGAAGTAATTCTATTGAATTGTTTAATAAAAGAAGAAGCTGACAAAGTTCTCAAAGAATTTCATGCAGGGGACTGCGGTGGACACCTTTACTGGAAATCAACTACAGACAAAATCCTAAGGGCTGGATTTTACTAGCCAACCTTGTTCGCTGATGTAAAGAAGTTTGTCACTGCTTGCCACAAATGAAAAATTTTTGAAGGCAAAAGGAAACTGTTACCCCTACCCTTGAGACCAATTTCCACTGAAAATCCCTTTCAGCAATGGGGTTTGGACTTCATTGGAGAAATACACCCTCCCTCTTCTGGCCAGCATGAATGGATTCTTACTGCCACAGACTATTTCACCAAATGGATAGAAGCCATTCCTTCTAGACAAGGCAATGATACAGTGATTATAGGATTCTTAGAAACCAACATATTGTATAGATTTGGCTGTCCTGAAATGATTGTAACTGATAATGCTGCTGCCTTCAAGTCCAAGAAAATGATAAATTTCTGTAACAAATACCATATCACTTTAGGCCATTCCACAGCCTATTACCCTCAAGGTAATGGTCTAGCTGAATCTTCCAATAAAAGCCTGATTAATATTATTAAGAAATTGTTGGAAGAGAAAAAGAAAAACTAGCACAAGAAACTTACAAATGCACTATGGGCAAATAGACTTACTACAAAGAGATCCATTGGAACTAGCCCTTATGAGCTAGTTTATGGCATGGAGGCTATATTTCCTTCATCTTTAGGAGTTCCTGTAATGAAATTACTGCAAGAAGCTTAGGTGGAACCCAGTGACATTCAAAGAAGAATATATCAAACCATCCATTTGCAGCAGGCCAGAGAAGAAGTGCACCAAAGATCCCAAGTGTTACAAGAAAAACTCAAGAAAATATTTGATAAAAGGACCAAAACAGAAGACTTCTACCTCGGAGACAAAGTTCTAAGGTGGGATTCCAGGAGAGAATACAAAGAAAAACATGGGAAGTTTGACTTCCTATGGAAAGGCCATTTATCATCTAGGCATTGCAAGGGAACATTACTTACTTTCTCAAAAGCCTAGATGGTACAGAAACAGAAGAAGGACCAATGAATGGTCTAATGTTGAAACATTATTTTGATCCAGTTTTTTGATGTATTCTGACTCTTACATGTACATACTATATCCTTGATAATGTCACAGTTTGGATTCAATAGTAACTTGCTGCAGTTGAAGCCCAAAGAGAAGGCCCTAAGCTTTACAAGTGTGCTGTCATATATACAATAAAGCAACCAGCAAAAGGAAATTTCAGAGCAAAGTCTAAGTTATTCAGAAGGCCATCTAACCTGCTGTTCTTGACTTTCCACCAACGAAAGGCATCCCCAAGTGGAGCCACTGTTATACTCCTATACCAATAGGTGTCATATTTCATGATTGACTTGTTGAGCTCTGCAATATGTTCATCCCTCTCCTTGTTGCAAAGGTTTCTATATTATTAAAAAATTAAAAAATGTCAAAAATGTAAAGAGGGTATGCCCCAAAAGAAAAATCAAAGGGTAAAAAGAATAAAATGGTCAAAGCAAAAAAGTGAAAGAAATGAACCCCAAACAAAAATAGATCAGGAAAGTGTGCAAGTCCAAAATGCCACTACTTTTTCATTTTTCTGCAAATAAAGCATTGTGTGCAACTTGTTAATTCATGCCACAATTGATGAATGGACAAACAACTTAATCTTGGCTAGTTCATGTTTGAATTTCCTGTTTTAGAGATAGAGAATAAAAATCTGACCAAACTGTTTAATCTTGGCAGATAAGTAGATAGGTAGAGAAGCAAAGGAGCTCAACAGTTTAATATGAGCCCTTGGAAGTAATAAGTGCAGACTTAGATAGGCTTACCATGAGAAGAAAAGGAAAGTTTAAAAGGGTTTGCTAGTCCAAGTGCACCCAAAGAAAGAAAGAAAAAATGCTAGGCCAACTAGGTAGGGTAGGTAGATTGGTGTTGCAGAATGACACTTGTGACAGATTTGGTCTCAAATTGTGTTAATCTTTATCTCCATCTCAAGTGCAAAGCAGACATTTGACTTGGAGTAGCTCTAGCTAGGCATGGTTACATAACTAACTCCCCTTCATACTTTTCCCTAAATATTTCACTAATTTCCCCAAAATATTGAGAATCTGTTCTTAATATCAGTGATCAATCCACTCGTTCCATTTCATAACGTTTGCCTAAGTAAAAACCCTATTTTACTAAGGAAAGTGGCAAATACATCATATTAATCCCTCTTCCCCTTTAGCCTAAGTTTTTTAACACTATAACTTAGCGCTTTCCACTTCAATATTCATATTAACTTTAACTTATATTATTTAATTCCCGCTTTATTGTTCGATCCCGTATTGTATAAATATATTAAAAACCGCACATATTAATACTCCCGCCGTGGTCGAAATACGACCATATCACTGTTTAACTAGGGGTTAATAAGTTTATTTGGAACTTATTAAGAACCATCGTCACGCTCGCAAAGGGATTAATAAACCTTCGGTTGATTAATAACTGAACTCCTCCGACCAATGAAAACAACCCCGATACATTAAAACATTATTTTATTATGGTCAGGCCCGCAAATTAACCTCTTGCCGTCTCCAACACGCGTCTGCAGTCCGATCCCTCGCTCACTCATCAAACGGTCGATGATCATTTCACAACCCCCCTTACCACTGAACGTTAAGTCACGGGGGACTGACGGTTTTGGCGCCTGTACTTTGCCACGCGTCACCCATTCGGGGTGCTTGCTCTCCTCTAGCTCGAAACCACCTAGCCCCAAAAGTGGTGTGGGCGAAACCGCTTACCACCCCCCCACTGACGTCACCACCATGTCATCTATCCCATACCCCTGCTTACGTCATCCATCCAATCAAATCAAAAATTCCTGCCAAAACTTCATTTTGTCAAGTAAAAGGGTAAAAATATCATTTTTGCTATATTTTTCTGCATACAGCGCTCCAGGCATTAAAATCGACCGAGTTCACAGTTTTCGACTACCTCCTGACTAGAAAAGCTACAACACGAGCTCTGCAGCCTGCCATTCAACCTGTATAGTGCAGTCTCCCTCTTTAATACGGTTTGAACCAGCACCAAAGGACTTCCGAGGTTGCAGAAGAAAAAACTAAAGGGATATACAGGGATATTTTGCTACCCTAACCAGTGGACCTTCAGAGGCATGATTTACCAGAGAAAAGTGGTGAGAGGACACGTTAACAGTTTTGTTTTACCAGAACACGATGGACAGAGATGAACAGGGTTCAAAACACCATCAAAAAGTATCAGATCAACATTAAAGTGTATCAGAACAAAGATGAGTAGGGGAAAACAATTCAAAGAGTATCACATTAACATTAAAGGTGTCAGAGAAGAATTAAAGAAATCAGATCAGAATTAAAGAGCATAATTAAGTCAGTCAGCTGGCGCAGAGTTACTACAGAAGACAGCGACCAGCAGAATTAAAGCGCCTGCCTCCAGCACAACACCATTTTACCCTTTTCCTATCATAGAGACCAGCTGTTTCTATTTTTTTGTAAACTCTTATCAGTTAAATCTAGATTTTATCTCACAACTGTTATGAGATATTTGTTGTACATATTTTGTTGTAAAAATACCCCCTCCATGAGATTTTTGAGCGTGGTGTGTGGATTTTCTTAGACTCCGCTATAATACTGAAATTTTGAAATAAAAAGCTGTTGGAAATCAAACTGTTGCATGGCCTCCTAGATGAAGAATTGAAGTAGAGGACTTGTCACAGATTTCTTGAATCAACCACTGAATCAATAATTCCTCTATATCTTGTGTTTTATAGTTTTCTGAGTTTTTATATCATCTGTGTTTCATAATCTGAATAATAAAGAAAAGGATTAATTTCAGAATATGCTTGGTTGCACTCTGTTTTCAGTCTTTATTGTTCTCTATTTTTTCTTCAGAATTAGAATAAGCAGTGAAATCTTAATTGCTCCTGCTTCCTGATTCTTTTATGTTGATTATTTGTTAAAGAATTCTTAACTACTCCTTATCAGTAATCACCCATTTTCCCTTTTTCAATAGGTTGAAGGAGTAGTTAAGAATTCTTTA
>Ga0115842_100336_pt1 | contig 18475 bp, 21 predicted proteins | sample InSIn2SAF170_2_FD_83856 | JGI IMG/M metagenome (GOLD analysis project Ga0115842, IMG submission 83856)
TCATTCTACATTGTCTTCACGGGAAATTGACTGACAGAACAGTGTCAGGTGCAAAGACCAACCTATCTACGTACTGTTCACTCCGTGCCCTCACTCCGCACGAGACTCTGTCAATATGCCAGAGAAAATACTTGATGACATTTCGCATCGTCGGTATTACAGTACAGCTGTACGTCATCTCTAAGCTTTCAAGCTAAGCTATACGCAGTTAACACACTTCCGAATATCAAACGGCATGTCTTCCTTCCGTGGTATATTCACACGGTGAAGGTGATGACTTGATTAAGACATTACGTATACAAAGGCATTCTGTCGTGCTGTGTGTTGTGTGTTGTGTCTGGCACTGTCCATCAAGGTCAGACGAGCTACTGGGGAGATTTGCTATGACCGCTAGTCTGTGAAGAAGGACTGCAGCATGAATATGGGACCAAAAAGTCAGAGCCACCGTATAGTTGGCTGGCAAGGTATAGTCACTCGCAATCTCATTCGAAAGCTCTAGTATGTAGCCGTTCTTGGTTCCTGTTGTTGAAGTACACGGGCATGCATTGCAACTAAGGCAGGGAGAAGGAGGAACGTTGTGTTTATAAAGCTTGCATTTGTGATTGTGTCTTTGCAGCTTTCTTGTATCCCAGAAGATACGTTTAGCTCCGTACTTGTTTCGCGACTGCGCTATGTCGAAGACCGGGGACTTCTAGCGACTGATATGCACCATGTTTAGCGAGTAATGTCCGCCATTGTTGTTTGCATTCCGAGCCTTGTCGCTCCGTACCTTCCGAATATCTTCATCACAACACTAAGTTGTGGTATGCTCGTTGTTCGCGATTGTCATCGTCGCACATGCGACAGCCTAGCCTCGCCACAGAAGTGGAGAAGCATCTGTCTGTTGCCAGGACGGATTCAACCGACTGTTGGGTGAGCATCCAATCGTCCCGCGGCGTGTGCTCCAGGAATTCGACAGATGCAGGCTGGGTGGAGGACAAGGTCGATCTCATTTGTCTCGCCGTAGGTCCAGTCTCCTGAGGTCCGATAGGCGCAGTTCGTGTCCTTGCATTCGACGATTTTGCCGGACTTGTGAGCTGTGTTTTTATCAGGTTAGTGATCATGTTTTATTTGAGGATTTGGTTGGTTGTTTTAATGTTTGACGACCTTTTGACTCCCTTTGGGACTTTGGGTATGGTAAGATATGCATTTGTTGAGGGGGTAGCGACACAGTGGTGGGTGGTACCACGAGCAGTGAAGGTTTCAGATGTGTGGTACTTACAGGTTGGTTGTTTACGGCATTTATTGCAGTATTGCTGCTTGAAAACCTTGCTGCACATGGTGGCGTTCTTGATGTTCTTTCCTTCATGGATTTATCAGTTTTTTGTTCTGAGTGTACAGCGAATCAATACTCACAACTTCTTGAGAGAAGGAAACTCTTAGGGAGGTTTGAAGGTAGCGATAGACTGAGCGTGGGCTGGCAAGGGTTGAGTCTGGATCATAGACAAGTCAACAGGCAGTTGTCTGTTGCAGAGATTTTGTTTTGGTTGGAATGTGTAATAGAAGAGGACGAGACGTGCTCAATTAGCACAGAAGAGTGGCATAAGTTATACCGTGAAGGTCGCTGTTGTTGTGTTTTGCCGAAGTGATACCGAGTGAAGTGACAGCGACTGCCATTATTGAGGAGAGCGAATGTCTATACGAGGGGGCGGGGGATTAGAAGGCGGGGGCTCTGTGTCACCATACTCATTGGGCATCATTGGTCTTTGGAAACAATTTCGTTCGTTACCATATACACTCGGATACAAAGGAAAGACATTGGGAGACGAGGACAAGTGTCAATGAGATCCTGTCCACCTGTCTGGTCGAGCTCCTGGCAGAGAAAGCTGAGCACATTCTAGATCGTCAGTTTTCATGTATGGAGAGGGTAATAAACAGCTGCTCTGAAAGCCTCATTGTCCACGTTCTGGCAGGTGATGGTACTGCAATCATGAGTTGCGCATCGCAGCCGGAACCCACCTCCATCATAGAATGTTCGAGAACCAAAACTGAGCAAAAATGGTATGAATTGCCAGATGAGAACGCTTGTGACACTTGTGTGAGTGTTATGCCTGCTCTTTGTGAGGAATAGTGAAGAGCAAGAAGTTTGGTAATGCAACAGGAACTCACTACCTGGTTTTGTCTATACCTGTTTGTGGTGCAAAAAGAGTAAGCCAAGTATTGATACACTCGTAAAGCACGCTTGCTCTGCTAACTTTGAAGCTCTTGTGTCCTCATAATTTCGTCTTGTCATTCTATAGTTGCTACCTGTCTGCACAAAGTATTGGTCTACTTTGTGTTCCGCACAACATCATCGACAGCCTTAGCGAAGTATTCGACGTTGTTGGTGTTGAGCCCAGCCATGGAGATTCGTCCATTTTTGGTTAGATAGACATGGTGTTTCTCGCGGAGAGCTAGAACTTGTTGTTCGTTGAGACCAGTGAAACTATGATGGTTAGTACTGGATTGTGTTAAGGAGTGCCAAGACATACCTGAACATGCCGATTTGGCTTGTAATATGGTCCCATGTGCCAGGTGTGTCTAGCTTCTCTAGCTCCCCCTTCAAAGCTTTTCGCATATCAATTATTCGGCCGGACATGGTTCGGAGGTTGTCTTCCCATTCGGCAAATAACTCAGGATCATTGAGAACCTTAGATGCAATTCGAGCACCATATATCGGAGGATTTGAGATCTCAGATCGCTGCAGAATAGCTAGTTGGGAGGCAATGCGTTTGATAGCTTCCGAAGAGTCCGAGGCTGAAGCGACCACATAATGGAAAGCACCAGCTCTTTGACCGTATAAACCGAAGTTCTTCGCGAACGACTGGCTGATACAAAGTTCGAATCCCTGTTCGACAAAGTGTCGAATCGCGAAGTTATCTTGAGCCAAATCACCCGTAGCAAAGCCCTGATACGCGCAGTCCAGGAATGGAAAGAGGTCGTGCTCCTTCATTACAGATGCAATCTCCTTCCATTGTTCTTTTGTTGGATCGACACCCGTCGGATTATGAGCACAAGGGTGTAGGAGGATAATAGAGCCTGCTGGTGCTTGTTTGATTCCATTGATCATACCCTCAAAGTCAAGCATCTTAGTCTTTGCAGAGAAGTATGGGTATGTTTTGATTGATATGTCAACATTGCTGAAGATTTGATTGTGGTTCGCCCAAGTTGGATTGGATAGGTAGACAGTGGGGGTCTGCTTGATGAATTTGGACAGGAAAAGCGCTCCCAGATGGACCGCACCTGTTCCGGAAACCGTTTGGAACGAAGCGACTCTATTTTCTTTTATTGCAGGACTTTCGGGACCCAGAATAAGCTTCTGTGCGGCAGATGTGAACTCCGCGAGACCGGCAATGGGGAGGTACTCGTGGTTGACATTGGGATCATTTCGGATGAGATCGTCAGCCTACCACCGGTTAGCTCACATAGAGATTGTTGGAGGGTAGGTATATTCCCACCTTTGTCACGACTGGCAATATCCAAGGTTTCGCGTTGTTGTCTCTGTATGCACCAATGCCGAGATCAATCTTCTTGTCAGATGTATCTTTTCGATATGCTGCCATCAACCCGAAGAGGGGATCTTCAGCGGCTTGTGGACAGACATCCGCTTGAAACCTCGTCGCCGAGGTAGTAGGTCCTGCCGATCCCATGGTGTGATCTTTCAACTGTGATAGGCGTGCTTGACTTGAAGTGCTTAGAAGATATACCTGTCAGCTGGTAGTTGCAGGAGGGTAACACAGACGTTCTTTCACGGACTCGATGAGTGGACGTGGTATAGCAGCGAGTGATATCGAAAAACCTACTTTTGATTGTTTGTAGAGGGTGAGGACATTCTGAAGTCTTCGCCTTAACGTATAGACGGATCTGAAATATGCGGCGCACTTCCCCGAAGACAGATGCAGGTGGCCTCAGCAGTGGGGGATGAAGCTCGGGACGACCTCCACCGTTGTATGCAAAATCCGGGGCACAGGAGCGCTTATATTTGGCCGTTCAGTGATCGTTGACGCTTCCGTTTACACTTGTTCCTTTGGGCCGAGGCTACAACATCACGTCTGTTCTCCGAGTGTCCCACGCCATTGATATGCAGATCGCAAAATGTTCTACGTGTACAATTGTACGTTTGGGATATGATTGTATTGTTATTGGATCGGGACTTACAAAACCCTGGAACCATTCTTACGAAATCAAGATCGCAAAAGGCCTGACGATCGTGAAACTTAAAGTGGCCGCTCTTTTGATGATAGGCCAGTGCAGTCTTCGCTCACACCACCTGAAAGATATATCGGTTGTGGAGTTCCACCACTGTCTCAAAATATGAGGTCCCAAACGACTAGGCCAGCACATAGCCATAACGTTGAATGATACATGATTTTGGCTGTACTCGTCCTTTCTGTCGCTCTCTTCAACTCCTTGTTCCCTCGCTGCACGTTTTCGTCCGTCCTCTCGGCATCGGCGACCAAATTTCCAATCATCTCCCCTTGGACAGTCAGGTGACCAACCAACGTCTGTTGCAATGAGCTGATTTCCATCAGGCTTTTTTCTGCCTGTGTAACCTGTGCTAGTGTCTCGTTGTAATGGTTCAGCAAACTGTTGTTTTCCTCCTCAAATAGCTGCAGCTGCTCCGGTGAAAGCTCAAGCTGTCCTCCACGGTTACCATTTGCTTCCAAGGTAGGATTGTAGGTATCCCGGCCGCGAAGATCAATGTTGCCGTAGCCTTCATCTCCATGAAGCCCGTCTACATCGAGCGCGCGTTGCGACTTGACATTCTTGTTTCTCTCATCGTAAAGCACACTTGCTCTCTTTTCTTGTTCTCTTTCTAGTCGTATCTCGACCATCTGCTGCTGAAACGTGACGGCATTTTTCAATCCCCAACTAAGATACCACAGAACACCTTCCCGGAACATATGCGTGGTCCTTTCCTGGCCCTCCTCTACTATTCGTTCTTCACTCTTGCCTGCATCCGACTCGGCATCCGCACCTCCAGCAGCCCATCGCAGTAGGAAATTGGTAGACTTTCCATATTTCTTTTCTAGCCTGCGCTGTGCGGTCTCGTGCCTCAAACTTGTAGCTTGTTGAAGATTCGTGATGTTTCCATTGATGTCGCGGAGGAGTGCCGAAGTTTGAGAGTCTATCTCCTCACGTTGGGTGTCTGTCACATATGTAGGGACTGGACCTAAAGGCGTCTGTGTTTGCAATTGTGTGCCAGCATGCTTTTGTCCTCGTCGTGGTGGGGGTGCTGACGAGAGATACGGATGACGAATGGCACGTAGGTATGAGAGGAGAGAGGAGATTGACCTATGCTTTCAAAGAATTAGGCCAGCCCTCTAATTGTTGAGTAGAGAGAATCGCATACTATCTGTCTTGCTTCATTGAGGAAAGAGTCGACAGATTTTAATGAATCAATCTGTGATTGAAGAGGGTCAGATTTGTGGCTTTCGATCAGTATTGACGAAACGGCTGAGGTAAGATCGGTCATCGTAATATGCAAACTCGCAGTTAACCAAGGTTGTATTCTTGGTAGAATTTCGACAACCTGATACGAGCACCGACTGTAGTCGCATGGGTATTGAGATTGTTGATATGGATTTCACAATCTGGCCAAATGCATGTTGGCTACGTCACAGCATTTTGACCCTTCGTTGTAGTACAACTCGGAGGTCATTCGGCTAACTGCATTGTGCTGTTTTCTGCAGTTGGACAGGCGGAAGGTAGGCTACCTTAGTTGAACATGCGGTAGTGGATGCATGTGTGAAATCTGATCCACACGTAATTCGTCTATAGCGCGTTGAAGCTTAGTTACATACTGGAGTGGAGAATTATATCCTCATATGTACAGAGCTTCGATCATAACAAGGCCACCACGATCCCTGGGTATAGAGGTTAGTGATTAGCCGGCTTATTTGCCTATGCTGGTGTTTGATATGTAGATAATACTAAAAGCACTAGGCGGGTATAGTATTAGAGGATACGTAGTATCACTTATGTATACCACAGTATCAGCTGACATGGACATCGAGTAAGTATTGTGATGCCTGGAAAATTCAGCTGAACACACGCGTTCATGCCTGATAGTACGCAAGAGGAAGGTGCCTACATGTATTCAGTATCTATCTCATACCTCTATATAAGCCAGAGGAGTCAGTCACACGGACTCGGCAATTAACCCACCATCACAACCCTAACCGTCATACTCGGAAATTCTCTATTCAACGCCTTCAGTACTTAACGCCTTGCGTCCATATGAGGCACCACCTTCCACGTAGATAGTGTGGCTATATACAAGCAAATACCGTGAACACCAAGCAATACGAACAGGGAGAGTGGGAAATCTTCAGAGATAAAACAAAACGTGCCCCTCAAACAGTTTCCTCGCTGTCCTCGACACGACGCACTTCTCAATCCTGCCTGGACCTTGAACATGTACTCCCACGGGGATCTGTCCGCTTCGATGTGCTATCACGATTGTCTCCCCAGGTTGTGTAGCATGCTGGTCCTGTGGCACTAGCTTTTTGAACTCGGATATAAGACTGGAACGTCGAAGATTGCTTCTACGACGACATCGGTAGGCGACAGTGCCTTTCAGGCAAGTAGCGGCGGCAAGACAGACAGCACCGGTGAGTTGGACACTGGGATGCAACTGGCCCATGCTCATGGAGAGGACAGCAATGTCAGGCGTTGGGCCAGTCGCTGCCAGGGGATCCGTTGCGGGTGGTGACGACACTATCATGATCTTTGGCGTACCACGGGTCAAAGCAGCTTGGTCGATGCTGTCCGCCAGTCCCATCATGACTGCCCCTTTTCGTCGAATATCTTCAATAGTTTGTAGCCATTCCGAAGAGCCTTGCAGAGACGTCAGCGGCAGACCCTCGGCATCCACAACAACGAATGGATTCGCAGCGTCGATGAGCGTAGCTTGTACGCTGAACGGTGCCAGAAGTGCTGTAGGGGTTTCGACTATGATTGTGTCCTCGGTATTCCCACTGGGGAACAGCTTCCCTGTCATGGAGCCCGCTGGTTCGACAAATGCCACCTTGATTTCGACCCCAGGATCTGCGACACCTGCCATTTGATAATCACCCTGCTCGAGGGGGAAGCCTTCCTCGTCTACAGCCACTGTCTCCACCAGGATGCGTTTAGTGTTCGTGTTCAAAATTCGGATATCGACCTGTGACAGATATCAGCTTATTACGAATCTATTTCCGCTACGAATACGTACGTATTTCTGCCCTGGAACCACTCGAACCATGCCCTCTTCCAGCGCAAAAGGACCAACGCCGCTGGCTATATTGCCACAATTGCCGCTGTAGTCGACTTTGTTCTTGCCCACGGCGACCTGGGCAAAGGTGTATTCGACGTCAATTCCTGGTCTGCTGGAAGGTGCCACAATGGCAACTTTGGATGTCGTCGAGGTGGCTCCGCCGAGGCCGTTAAGCTGTCGAGCGTCTCCGTACTTGGAGCCTATTGCAGCTAAAAGCCATGGCGACCACGCTTCTTGAGTCGGTGGGAGGTGTTTACGTTGAATGAAGAGACCCTTGGACGTGCCTGACCTCATCCATGATGCGGACAGGACTTGTCTCTTGCCCTTTGTTTGCACCAAGGTAGGTGGTGGAGTGTCAGGTTTGGTGATCATGGTCTCAATCGATGTGACGACGTGTGCAAAACCAACGTGTATGAGTAACGCGACAATCGGGGCGAGTGACAAGAGGATAATATCGAAGTAGTCCAACACCTTGCATATACTTCAGAGCGGCACGATATAGCTGGTGATGGAGTTTGTGGCGGGGCCGTGGACATCTGAGCCATGGTCTGATCCAATCTATATAATATATGTACAACAAGAGATCTTAATGAAGCGGAAGCCGAGTCTTAGACCATCCACCTGAGCTGTGCCCATGAGGCTAGCATAATGCGGTTCTATCGAGAGTCGAGACAATTCCTCGCCTTGTGGCTCGTTCCCGCTGCCGAATGAAGAGTCAGTCGTAGCCGATGATCCGTAGCCGCGGGTTGTGGATGCGTGCGAACCGTGGAATGTGGAGCGTTGTATCCGTGGGTAGCTCTGCCGTTCCAAAGGATGAGAACATCTTTGCCAATTCTTCGAGTCTTGTTTCCACCACGACCACTACCGGGTAACGACAAAGCTGCATAACCAATTTTTCATCGATCCGAAGACTTGACGCTCCTTCATCTTCGTCAGCTCTTGATATTTGCCCTCACTACGGCCTATGACGAATGTGTTTGCATTGAAAAGTCATCTATCGTCGAACCATTAAAACCGAACAATAGGTCGTCGAACTGAAAAGCATGCGGCATAAAGTTGCTGTACCATCCATTGGTCCCCTGCGTCTGATTTTCTTGAAACACGCCAATTCCATAATCCATGACATTTTGATCTGTGAAGCCAATTTGGCGGTTAGAGTCATCTGCAACAAGCTGATGACTTGTATGAGCAGGGAAAGGCACGTTTGAATTATTTTCGTTGGCAGGGACGAAGCTCTGGATGACTGCATCAATATCGAGCCCGGGCGAAAATCCAGCGGGCTCCGTCAGTTCAACAACTGAAGCGTCTCCCGAGGCCATAATGGCAGGCATTAACGGCTGATCATGCTGTGCTGCCTCCAGTAGGTGAGTATGTGGATTTACTGCAGAGTCTGGCACTTCGACCTTTAGTCTCTTCATCAAACCTTCGACGATAGTCTTGGCTCTCCTTGCCGCCCAATTAGTCTCTTGATTGATGCTCAACACCGCGATACAAGTGCTCAAACTTTTGTGCGCATCAGAAGATGAGCTTCTCTTCGCGGCAATCCGTACGTGTATAGTGGCACTGACATACGTGGCATAGGAGATGAGGTAAGGCGCTCTTCTTACCGAGAACGCTTTGTCATATATCCTCAACAACCGCACAATCTGAGTGGCAGCAGCGGCACAAGTTAGCAGGGAGTTGACAGATATCGATCGTGCCGTGTTGTAAAGATGACCGTCAGCCACGAATGGTCGATGAAGTAATATTAGCAAAACATTGTACATTGCTCTGACTGGTGTTAGACCAAAACTATGCCAAACACACAGGAGACTTACGCCAAGGATAAGAGGTGAGGAGGCGGTGGCGGCGCAGAGGACTGCTTCAAGGGATCGAACTGTAGATGTGGGGCTAATGATCGCTTCCAGGTCTCCATTTTCGAGTGAAGGTCGTCCAACATCTGTGAAAGATCACTGGAACTACGATCAAAAGTGCGCTCGGCGTAAATGTTGTTGAGAATTCTGTTCATTATCACGCTGAGATCACACAGGGCAGTAAAAGTCGACACGCTGTAAGCCGGACCACCAACATTATCGTTGTGACTTTCGGAGCCGTAAGCAAAAGGAGTCCAATGTTCGTTCTCTTCAAACTTGTCCAGGAATGAGATTGGCACGCTCGTGTCGGCTTCCTGCAAGCTGACAGGTCGGCCTTGATAAAGACTCATAATCTTGTCGACCACTTCCTGAAGGTCAGTACAGTCCTAAGCACGTGGTAGATGACTTACCAAATGCACCCCAGAAGACGCGTCGCCGAATTTCAATGTCTTCGTGAGACATGTTTCGGGCACTGGACAAAGCGGCCGCCTCTGCGTGCATCCCAAGATCGATGATCATCCGGAAAGCCAAGCCTGAATACAGCCATGCGGCGCTTCTCTCGTCTCCGAGGGCGAATAGTGAATTCGCCATGACCAGCAAGGCTTGGATTGTTGTAATCTCGCTCCCGTCCAGCGCATTGCCCAGCAACTCTCTAACTCTTTGCCGAAATGCCCAGCCTGCAGTTCGGACATCATTGGGGTCCTTGCGCACTGTCAGACGAGTGCTGAATTTCGATGACGCATAGTAAATGGCGTTGAGCAGTATCTTGGAGAAGTAAGGGCCATTGCAAGCCATGTCCCGCATGAATGCGGGCCGGTAGGTTATCAAGAATGAGTGGTGCTGTCGATTCCAATGCAGATTGAGCAAATGCATTCCTAGTTCCGGTTCGACGCCATCGAAATCGAGTTTGCCATTCCTGAAGTTAATCACTTCCATCTGACCTGAGGCTCGTCAGCGAACGATGCGCAGTCTTACCAGCCCAAACCTACGCTGCAAGGAGGCCTCGGCCACCAAACCTTTTTCCACCCACTCAGTTGGTATGGCGTCCGGCTTGGATCTGCTTCGGTCAAGAACATTTTCCTCAAACAAGGCGCTAGTCTGTCCATGGTAACTGGAGGCCCCGTCGTCTGTGAAGATAATACGAGAGACTGAGCGGTTGGCAGGTGATTGAGTTGCAGCTGTAGGAAGTGCTGATGAAATCAGCGCACTGTGCATTACCGATTGAACTCTGATAGCCCTTACTGTTGGGGGTAGGCATGTCCCGCGCCCGTCCCGCCTCGATGGTACTGGGGCCATGGTTATTAGGAGCAGCTCCTTGTGCCTCGTCGACGAGCGACGACGATATTGACCGCGTTGCTCGCTGGCGCTCCTCGGTACTGAAACATTAGTACTTGGTGCTTGTGGCCCGCAGTTACCCACCGTGCATTACGTCCAGGGGTTTGGTAAACGCAATCGTTGCCGTATGTCTGGCAATTCCCGCAGCTCGGACGTTGGCTATTGCATTTGATCTACGAGGTAGCAAGTCCGTTGTCAGGACCATCACGGAACACCGCAAGCAGAGTCGGCCTGCTTACCTTTCTCCTTCTACAGAAAATGCAAGCCTCAGAAACACGCTTCCGTGGCTTGCCTTTGGCAGTTGTAGCCTTTACCATAGGGGTTTCATCCATGTTGACGAGCCGCCGTGTTATCCATGGTGTTTCTGCCGCGATTTGGAAAACATTGAGCAGCAATCCGTGGATAAGATAGAGAGAGTGCAAATTTGCAATTGACAGCAGCGGATGCTGACGGAAAGCTTTAGCCGAGGTTGCTTGGCTTTACCATCCGTCGGCAAGGACGTTATCACGGATAAGGCGAGAGCCCACAGCCTCACCCCTGGCCACCACGGTCAAAGCCGATCCACGGTAGCAGCAGTCTATGTAGTATTCCCTCATTCAAGCCACACGAAGCTCGATCGCGCGGTCCGTTCACCATCATAATGGCCATTGTCGAGACGCTCCCAAGGGGCGCGTATCACTTGGACAACAAACCACCTCTTCAGCGAATCTTCTATGCGATATCTATATTTAAACATAGAGTAACAGAGTGACTCGCGTGACAGAGCGGCTTGCACAATATCGAAAGCCATCCAATCTGTGTATCGACTATCAGCATGGCGTTAGCAATAGCAACACCACAAACCATAGCTCCACAGGTCTCTTCGTCAAGCATAGCCAAGGTACTATAAACAAACAACAGTCAAATAAATCCACTAATTTCTGCAAAGCCCAAACATCACATACCGTCTTGGCTGTCACTATTTGCGGGTGGGATCGCTGGAGGGGTAGAAGCTGCCACAACAGTAAGCAGAGATTGTTCATTATTGCATTATAGAGACTGATGATATGCAGTATCCATTCGAATTTGCGAAGACACGTGCGCAGCTCAAGGGCAACACCTCAAACACTGCAAATCCTTTCACACTCATTGCACAGACTATCCGTACTGGAGGTGTGAGTGCGATATATGCTGGATGCTCAACCTTAGTTGTGGTGCGTAATTTGTTCCAGAATGTGGTTCGCTTTTCGTCTAATGACATCTAAAGGGAACAACTTTCAAAGCCGGTGTTCGATTTCTCTCCTTTGATTCTGTCAGAAACCTGTTCGTGGATGACCAGGGGCGGCTGTCGCCCGCGCGGGGCGTGTTGGCAGGAATGGTGGCTGGTTGCGTTGAGTCCGTGGTAGCAGTGACACCGACTGAGCGTGTGAAAACGGCCATGTAAGCTCAGCAATTGACAACACGAACTAGCGCTGATCCATATTAACAGTATCGACGATGCCAAAGGTCAAAAGAGATTCAAGGGCGGAGCTCATGCTTTCATGACCATTCTGCGCGAGCAGGGAGTGCCCGGCCTATACCGAGGCCTCGTTCCAACCATTTTGAAGCAGTCGGCGACGTCTGCAGTGCGTATGGGCTCGTACAATGTGCTGAGAGAATACGCCAAGCAACGCAACCTCCCAAACAACAGTGCGACCACTTTCGGCATGGGAGCCATTGCTGGCGTAATCACCATGTATGCGACTCAACCATTTGACACAATCAAGACCAGATCCCAGGCGACTGCAAGCGTAAATGCTGTCGGCGCGATCCGTGATGTGTTTTCCACCTCAGGGGTTCGTGGATTCTGGCGCGGAAGTACCATGAGACTAGGAAGACTAGTTTTGAGCGGAGGCATTGTCTTTACAGTGTATGAAAATGTCGTTGCGATATTTCGACCAGCAGGGCAAAAAGCATGAATTTCATGATATTGGTTGAATGGAAAAAGGATGAAGCTAAACGGGGGCGTGGCAACGCTGGCCATTGTTATTCGAGTGCTTTGAACAGTGCAGTATCTGACACTTGAGGCTGAGGAAAAGGCATCTGGAGTTCTGGCCCGGTTGTTAGAGTATTCAAGACAATGTCATCCGAAATTAGTAGCTTTTCAGTCTTCCAAGCGGTGTCTCTCCTCTCCAGCCATGGTGAGCTTGCCTCCTTGATACCGTGTCCTAGGCTACCGAGTCTAGAGGCAGAACAACAAGTCCCATCAAGTGGTGGGCAACCTCGCATTCGTACCACGATGCGTCTTCCTCGACTAGACCCGGTAAATGTTGCCTTTGCGCACTCGTGTGGCCTCTTTGACTTTTGCCGAAGCATTGATGCACTATGAACTGTGGCCCGCTCTGCACACTCCACGCAGCGTCGAAGTGTATTCGTTTATGGTAGCATCTGGTGCTAAGGCTGGTATTCGACCTTTGTAAGGAACCGTCCGCCGCCGTCGAAAGAAGTTTCGTTCAGTCCTTGGGCCATTGTCTGAAAGCTATTTGATTGTGTTTTTCATGTGGACTTCCACTTCATGTTATCCCAGATTCGTGTTGAGGTGTAGCAGTATGTTCGATGTCATGGGACTTGGATCTTGGCCAGGCGCTTCTTCAAAAACCGTTCGGTCTAGAAGTATTGCTAAACAAATCAACGTCGTCTTATACTTGGGTGTATAGAACTTTACCTAGCCTTGAGGCAAACGGTTCAAGAACGTCGAATTATAACAATAACTACTGATTCTTGAAACGATTTTCCCGCTATATTTTCTCGAAGAATGACTCAGAAAGCACCTATCATGGAATATGCTGGAAACTTGTAAGGCGGGACTCAGCAAACTGAGAGCAGTTTCCTCATGGTAACTCAAACTCAGAATCGACCTAACTATCGAAGGATCTCGACGAGGAGCAGATGGTGGAGCTACGTAGACATAAGAATCATCGATGCTATCCTCCCATTGTGACTATGAATGACACAGGCGACGAAGCAGGGAAGTTTTGAGCAAATGCCTTTTATTATAATGTAGATAGTCTTAAACATGGCTGGTCATAATATACATACGCAGTGTTCGAAAGCATGGAAAACGATACATATGTACCTACACAGAAAGAACGTTCCGCCAGTCTGTTGCCAATTGTGATCCGCCAACTCAATGCTTAAATTCATGGATCTCGCTGATAGCTTTCTCTTCATCGTGAATGTGGGTAACTGAAAGCCTCCTAGCTGCATCTGGCACACCGAACAATACGTCCATAGACTCCATGTCCAATCCTTTTGTTTCCGGGACGAAGAAGAAGACAAAGAATATTGACGCTGTGAGGAACGCAGCGAACACAAAGTAGGTGCCTCCGTTAATATTGGTGATCATGTAAGGAACGCTCCTTGCGATGACGAAGTTCAGCAGCCAATGCGTCGCTGTGCATAGAGCCATACCGACACCACGAATGCGGAGAGGGAAGATCTCCGAACAGTAGATCCATGGGATGCCGGCCCAGGAGAAGCAGAAGCCAATGGCATAGATGTAGATAAAGGTGCAGGAAGCGTAGCCTCCTGGAGAAATGTGCTTGGAGACGGTGGCGGTTTTGTTGACTGTGACGTACGAGCCGATGTACCACATGCTGACAGCACTAATAGCCGAGCCGATCATGAGCATCTTAGTCCTGCCGAATCGGTCTACCACGTAGAGCATAGCGATGCAGACCGCGATGAATCGGACAACGCCGTAGATGCCGGTCGCGTACAGGCCGGTGTTGGTACCAGTCAGCCCGATTTGTTTGAAGATTCGAGGCGAGTAGAAGTTGATGGCGTTGGAGCCGGCCATTTGCATGAAGACGAAGATCGTGACGCCAATAGCAATGCGATTGCGATTTCCCTTATGAGAAAGTTCTTTGAACTCGGCAACAAGACCTTTTCCACTTGTCTCTTGGCGTTCGTGGTCGATTTGGGTCATGATGTGCTCAATCTCTTCTTGCAGATAGACGTGGTCAACGGGAAGGTTTCTAAGTCTCGCCAAAACAGTAGTGGCCACTTCACGGCCCTTGGACCGTGCATACCATCTGGGAGAATCTGGCAGAAAGAGCATACCAAGGACAAGGATGCCGCCGGGAATGAGTTGGATAGCGAAAGGTATCACCCATTGTTTAGTGCTTGATTTCATGCTGACTTGCAAACCATAGTTGATCCAGAAGCCGATGCAGGTTCCTGCTTGTACTCCAACTTCGTATATGCCCACCAAGCGACCTCGAATCGCCGGTGGTGAGACTTCAGCGATATACAACGGAACCAGCATGCTAGCTGCACCCACACCCTTGGAATTGGTCAGCATGTGTTTTCAAGATGGAGGAGGTGTGTCTCACAAGTCCTCCGACTGCACGGCCGGCAAACATGACAGAGACCTTGCCATATGAGACGGTCTGCATAAGCGATCCGATGCAGAAGACCACTCCAGATATGATTAAAGCCAGTTTTCGGCCCAATTTGTCTCCGAGTGGGGCCGCTGCCAGTGCGCCGAAGAAGCAGCCAGCTTGAAGGAGCGATACAATGTTTGCCGAGAATGCATCAGTGTTCCCATGCAAGTGGAAAGACCTATGCACGAACTTTGTCAGCTTGTGGATATCAAAAGGTCATGGGAACGTACTTTTGAAAAGAGGGGAGTGAAAGCGTCGTTCCTATGAATGCGAGATCATAGCCAAAAATGATGGCGCCGAATGAGGCGACAATCGCAAGAATATATACACGATAATTGTATACTTCTTTAGGTGTCGCGACACTAAAGGCGGGTTCGACTGCATGGCGGGACCGCATCTTGATATATGGTGATGTACTCAAAGCTGTGTTGTGAACGAAGAGTGTAGCAAAGCCAATTTGATGGAGACCGGCTCAACTTGATTCTGCTTGAAGGGCATAGAGATCTAAGGACACCTGCCATGACTATATACCTAAAAGTCAACATAACGTATGTCCCACGAACGGGTAACAAGAGGCGTAGATTTCAAGATCCGGGGTCTAGGTCGGATCGTCGAGGATCGAGCGGAGAAGCGGGGAGAGACATTACCGCTGGCGTTTAGCAGAGTGGTCAGTTCACGGATATGGCACATTTGCAGCCAATTCCGCGGATGCTGCGATCGTTGCCGCGGATAGGAATTGGCAGGCTAGAACAATAGGCAAGATGTTCTGAGCCGTTACTTAGTGTGAGAATCAATACATGCTTGCGGGCCGTCGGAGCCGACAAAGAAATCTTGAAGAGTGACGATGAGACGAAAAGGCTGTTGTAGAGCTGCAGTAGAGCAAGAACTAGCGGGGGAGTATACAGTAGTCCAACTCCAGTGCCTTCTCCAGGTAGTGTAGGTATCCGCCACTGCATGCCCTTTTGGATACTGCTACCACACCAATGACTGCACTGTACAGTAGATGCAATGCACCAAATCCCATCGCTTCCGAGCTGAAGAATCCGCGATGAAATACCGAGTTCATGATAGCAATCTCCGACCGTCGTCTTGATTCTTAAGAGTTAGAAGAGAACAGACTCCAGCGTAGGTCAAACAATGGGTCTTGTTTGAGAGGAAGAGAGATGATGAGAGAGGAAGCTAGCATATCTCATTTCTGTATCGCAAGAGATTGGCCTCTTTAAACCTAACGCTGGACGTAGAGCTACGCCTCGCGATGCAGATGTCGCCAATGACCATTGTAGTCGATGAACTCAGGTTGTTGTGTCCGTATTCGTCAAGGTAGTAACATTGGATGCTTGTGGGTTTTTCGACACAAGCAAAAGACAAGGAAGCGGAAGCAGTTGAGAAAGCTGTGGGTCCAAGGAAAGGCATACTTCGCAATAGAGACTATGGCGGCGGGCTTGCGAGAGTCACAAGCACCAGTTTAGATGATTCGGACGACGAAGTAGCACCTAGCTTTGCATTGCCGATTGGATTTCTGAGTACGGAGAGTGCGCCTAAAGCAGATGTGGCGATGAAGAATCCTATTATTCAAGCGCTGGTAGAGAGGGATGATGATACTCCAAGGAACGGCAGTAGGACTGGTAGTCCGGCTTCGAAGGACCGGAAAAAGAGCTCCGCCAGTGACACCGAGAACGCAGTAGCGGACAGTGATGAAGAGAACGATGCATTTGGCAAGCCGAAGATTGTGGAAGAAAGACGGCCCTCAACCAGGAGCCAAACACCATGGCTGGACAGTATTTTACGAAGACCTGAACCGAAGGAAAGGAGATCTGTTAGTAGAGATCGTGGTTCAAGATCGAGGTCGAGGTAACAACACTGTCGTTCTTGATAGTAAGACTATATGCTACAAAAATACAACAAACGTGTAATCTCAACTCTTCTTTTAAATGCAGCACGTAGCATACACTTTTTGCTGGTCGCTCCCTACGTATATCTATGCACATGTAGGTATAGATATCGTTGGTGGTGTTATCGTTGAAGGAGGTGTCCACAATGATTCGTCACTGACCCCAACTACCGCATCTTCGTTTGCGCAAACACCTGGTTTCATACCAGTCTTTGACAGGTCGCGATTTGTTAAACGTGTTACCCTGTCAGTTCGCGCATTTATGTCGCTCGTGTCGACATCAACGAAGTGCGGCATCCGCTCTCCTTCGCAAAAATGCTTCCCTCCGCCGAAGACTGCATTGACTGCATGCCAGCGAACATGAAGACACATTCATTCAGCGCAAGGACAGCCTTCTCAACACTCCCGTTCGTCGCGACCTTCGTCCTAGCAACAGCCATAGCCTATCGCAAAGTTTACCCATTGCTCCTCCTGCAATCCAATCAAAATGCGAAGTCGACGAATAGCAAACTACCACAATCAGGAGCGCATTCCAGTGAACCCCCAACACAGGGCATCGCTCGGCGTGTCGCAGCATTCACCTTCTCCTCGACTATAGCACTCTCCGCCGTCCTAACAGAACTTCTCCTTTGCGAGATCTCGAATTCCTTCAATCCTTCAGCCCGCAGCATAGCCCTCCAATTCACTGTCGCATCCCTGCTTGGACTCCTGGTGATTGCCATTCCGCTGCTAGGGATCTATTCCGTCGTGTCAAAATCTGGTTACAAGTTTCGTGGTGAATCAAAAGGCCGCCGTAGGTTAGCATGGACCTTTGAGGTCGTGGGCTACACTGCGTTTCTACTGCTGTTCTGGGCGATCGGCATATTGCTACCAGAATCAAGAAGCATACACGACACATTAAAGGGACAGGAGAATGTATTTCAAGCCTGTTTGGACCGTCTGGGTATAACAGGTGTGGCTCTCATGGCTCTCCTTTCAGGCTTCGCCTCCGTCAGTGCAATCTGGCATACCTTTGGCCCCAAGCCCGCCATCGTTTCAGAATCGGACATCACACGAAAGCAAACCGGTCTCGACGCAACACTAGACATGATCAGAGAGAAGAAAGCCCGTCTCGCACACCTCGAGCGTAATATTTCCACAGCGCCCGCCAAATCCTTCTGGACACGCACAGTCAGCACATTCCGCGGCAACACCGACACCATCGAGAAAGAAACCCTAGAAATGGAGATCAACGGCCTCGAAACAATGTCCGCATCCCTAGAATCAACCGTCTCAGTCCTTCGATCCAGACGAGCAGAACAACTCAAAGTGACAACCGCTCTCGGTCGTGCGATGCTAGGCTTCCAATACCTCTTCTCCTGCTACTGCGTCTACCGCATCATAACAACAACCATCTCGATCGCCCGACGAACATTCAGCTCCAGAACTGGCGTGACATCCAACACCACCGACCCGATAACATACGCCATCGCCCTCTTCGCGCGCCACGTCTACCCGTCCCTAGACCAAGCATCCTGGGCCCAGCAGATATCATTCCTGCTCTCCGGCGCAATGCTCCTCGCCTCCTTCAGCGCCGTCACACAAACATTCCATCTCTTTTCACGCTTTCTGCCAACCTTGATGCACGCCACACGCACGAATTTCGCGCTGCTGATATCGCAGATCTCGGGGATGTATGTTATTTCGACGGCGTTGATGTTGCGCGGGATGATGCCGA
>Ga0115842_100337_pt1 | contig 18461 bp, 8 predicted proteins | sample InSIn2SAF170_2_FD_83856 | JGI IMG/M metagenome (GOLD analysis project Ga0115842, IMG submission 83856)
GGTCGAGCACCTAAAGGTTAGGGTTTACTTATTGCCCCTCTCAAATAAGTAACCAAAACAGTCGAGCATGCTTACGCATCCTTATCAGTCGAGCACCTAAAGGTGATGGCGGCCTTAACAGTCGAGCATGCTAACGCATCCTCTGATGGCGGCCCTTATGGTCGAGCACCTAAAGGTCCTTAACAGTCGAGCACCTAAAGGTCCTTATGGTCGAGCACCTAAAGGTGATGGCGGCCTTATCAGTCGAGCCTGCTTACGCATCCTTATCAGTCGAGCACCTAAAGGTTAGGGTTTACTTATTGCCCCTCTCAAATAAGTAACCAAAACAGTCGAGCCTGCTTACGCATCCTTATGGTCGAGCCCCCTGTCGGGTCCTTGCACTAGGAAGCGCAAGACCCTCCGGGACCTTACCTTATCCTTCCTTATCTTATAGCCTTACCTTACTTATAGGGCCTTTAGGACCTTATAGAATAGATAGACCTTAAAGGTTAGGACCTTACCTTAAGACCTTACTTTCAACCTTCTTTATAGGATAGAACAGGACCTTAGCTGTTCTTAGCTGTTCAATGATGTTTGCCGAGGTACGTTTGCCAAGTTACTTGGGTTGTTCCTATATGTGTCTGGAATAGTGCTTATCGCCGAGCTCAATTCTAAAGGTCAGAGTTTCTTATTGCCGATCTTAACCTTTTATAAGAAACAGAGCAATCTATTCTAGGTAATTGGGGATAGCTTAAACCATGAAAAGATTAGCATCTGGAAGATGATCATCCACTACTCCACCTGTCTCCCTGCCTTTGTGATAACGTTACCTTACCTGCCTTACTATGAATGGTAAACCGTACAGTCTGGCTGGATGCGCTGAACCTGATATTTTGAGCTAGGGCCCCAACCCGGGCCTTACTGTAACGAATACCCACTGCCTTAGTTCGCACGATCGATAAGGAATAAGGAGAGACAGGCCTTAGAACGGTAAGACCAGGACCCTCTACTAGATTTCTTCCCCTCAAAGAGCTAGAAGGGAGGGTTGGTTATCCCTCATATTTCTTCCCCTCAAAGAGAAGCCCCAGGAAAGTATTTGAATGGCCCTTAATTGATAGTCATGTTTTCAAATTCTCTATATACGAGATTCTGGTACGATCCATTATGAGAGCGGAGATCCCATACGATGCTAAAGCGTAATTACATATATAAAGAATGACCAGCAGCACCCTAGACTTACTTTCTTTCCTGGCATTTTTCCAGGTTCTATCTTCATGAACCAAGACTTCCTTGGCTATCTCCTGCGGGCTCTCCTCGGCAAACTCACTCGACTTGGATAAGGCTTGGGATCAATGGAGAGAATGAAACTGAACCCTTGGCTTTGGATAAGTCTACTTCCACTGGTACTCCTTCGACTGGTAGTACTTCCTTCCCTACTAATGGATATGGAACCCCTCCTTCACTGGTCCTACCTGACCGTCTCGGGGTGAGGACCTTATCTTCGCTATCTCTTTGAGGAAATATAGGGATAACCTTTTCTGCTGACGTGAGATGCCACGTGTCACTTGCTTACGTGGCAAGTGATATGGTGTCTACCCGGAGTCCATGTGTCCCTGTCTGGTTCTGCCATGTCGTCCTGACTTGTCTTGTGCTCCTTTGCCTTTGCTGCCGAGCCTCACTGACACTTCTTCATATGATTTTGCTCTTCGGTATAACTCCTCTTCCTGCCATATTTCATTATGATAAGGCCACATGTACTTGCATATTGAACAATGGCGTGACACTATGAGGGTCATGTCTTCTAAATCTTTCCTCTCCAAAGTGGTAAGAGGCTAGTGCCTCTCCTTCTTCTCTGGCAGCCTTAACATTTCCCAGACCATAATAACCTATGTACAAAGGCAAAGCGGGCCATGGGGCCTTCTTATCCCTGGCCAGAGAGGCTCCGACTCCGCGCAATAAAGTTTGGTATGCCACCTCCTGGATGGCCAATTTCTCTGGGATCAATTTGGGTAACAGATGTGGGGCTTTAGTAGCTCCAAATACCCTGATATAGGTGCCATTTTCTGTTACATACCAGTCCCCTATCGTGCTTATCAGTTGCATAGCCTTCTCAGTCATGCATTGAGCAGGCTTGCAGAAAATGAAAGTGTACATAGGAGCCATGAAGTGTTAACATATTCTCGTGTAATCAGAATTGTATTTATACTCCCACAAAATTTGACATTAGACGTGAATTGGCTTCTCGCTAGGCTGCCACTGCCATCCCATTCTCGCAAAACTGTTAGCAGCGCATACCACATCTAAGAAATATGAAGACATATAGCATGTTGGGGGGATGTGGTATTTGGCTTTGGAAACAGCGTCCCTCAATGTTGTGGACAGAATGGAAGACCAGTTTCAAATTCAACTTTTGACACTTGGTATAGCAGAGGGATCCAGGCTTCCTTGAATTGACTCACATCTTCTTCACCATATAGCCTACTGATCAGGGCCACTGCAAACCTGTAGGGCATCCTGAGGTTGGTTGATGGTTGGATACATGCCCTTCCGTCGTGACCTGAACGCTTTCCCGGTTATCCACCATCCTTTTCTCATTTCATGAGAATTTATGTTGTGAGCAAATTGCAGAACCCGGCCATCGGTTAGACTGGTTTCAGGCTTCGGGAACTTGTAGTACAGTTCCAAACTTGATGGCTGAAAGGATGCGATGGCCTTTCCGTTTTCGTCCTTGATTAGCCTGTTTTCTACATTAGCGTGACTAATAAGCCAGGAGAGAATCTCGGCGCAAGGCATAAGAGCTGGTCTGGCTGCTACTTTGTGGAGACAGGACCTTCTGATAGTCTGATATACCCCGGCATCAGGATTATTCTCACCCGGTTGCAGTGGGAGCTCTGGATATTTTTCCTCCCTGACACAACAATCTGCAATTTCACCCCATTGCAGAAAAAAGTCCAGGTCTATCTTGCATTTTTTATATCCATAAAATGGCCCAGTGACTTCCTAAGCTTCCGGTTCTACTGACATTTCTCTCTCTAGGCTGGCCTCTTTCACTATTTCTTTCTGCTTGCGCTGTCTTTTGGGAGCCATATCTGTGTCCTGTAACTCATTCATATCGACATCTGCTTTTGGACTAAGATTTGAAAACGTGTTACACGAAATCAAAGCATATATGAGATAAGATGCCATAAAGATCCTCTTCGTCTTTTGGAAGTTTGACAGCTGATGAGAGAGCTCATTTGATATGAGTTCTCCCCAGTCGAATACAGTGCCCTTATGCAGAGAGTAGTCTATAACATGCAGAACATACCTAGGCACCTGTGCAGTATCCTCCTGACCTACGACTCTAGCAAACAGCCATGCAAATTCCCAATATGGTTATGCTAAACCTGCTACTTCTATGGTGGACGCTTTAACGCCTTCTCAAGACCCACGGGTGGAATTTTTTCATCTGGTAGTGGGGCCCTTCATCAATAATAAGGAGAAGGAAGTGACTCGCAAAGTCATTCTTTACAAAATAACTCACCTTCTTCCGGATGCCTCCTTAGTCATCGTAGCTGAAAGAAAGTCCAAGGCTGGGGATCTCTTTGACGTTCAGACTCGAGACTGGAAGCTCTGTCCTGCCTTGAAGGTTGAATGAAATTTAGCCAACATAGGCGATATAATGATTTAGTGGATAAAAGAGCTTATTACAGATGATTTGTTTCTTATATGATCAAGGCTCGGCCAAACCATAAGTGAATATGTGGTACCAAGGATCATAAGAAGGTAGGGTAAAGCTTCATCTGGGTGCCCGCAATAACTCGATAGAACCAACAGCAGATTCTAGGGAAAAACTCGGTCAATACGGAATTTCGAGATTGTCAATGTTATGAAGCTGGCTCATGCTTCTTCAGCAGGGCAGTTATAATGCCATTTAATATATATGAGGAGCATCGCTTTATTATATGATGCATACCCATAGTGAGTCGTTGGTTGGTTAGTTTGGGGGTTGGTTGTTCTTGGATCTGGAATTAGTCGTAGGTGAGCTCCCAGATTGCTTATGGAAATAATAGTGAGCTCTGGGAATGGTTCGATCTGTGGAAATGGGGTCTGATCCCCGGCGGATAGCGCTTCTGGTTAGTTCGGGTTGGATCGATACCGCCCACGTCGTATGCCCCACGAACGAGAATATCGCCCGCCAGGAACAGCTAGGCCCGATAATACCGCTTGCCTACGTCCTCTGATCTCCTACTGCTTGCCTACTTCTCTCTGGTTGCTTGCTTGGATCTAGTCGTAGGGTTTCAGATGGCCTTTGATCAAGTGAGTGGCGTTGATCTGGTTGCTGGTTGGAGATGAAAGTAGTTGTTGTAGGTGAGCTCCCGGATTGCTTCTGATTCTGGTTTGATACGGCAGATTGCTTATGCCTTCAGGTTAGCTCTGGAAATGATGGTTAGCTCTTCTGGTGGAATGGATATGGAATCTGGAAAAGGTTAGCTCTAGAAAAAAAAGGTTGAATGGAAAAGGAGTAGTTGTGGAAAGAAAGGGAAAGGGATCGCTGCTTGATCGCTCACGCTGCCTACTTTGGCACAGCCAAGAACAACTTAGATTGGAACAGAATTTGGGAAACCTTCTCAGTTGCTGGGTTTAAGCCATAAAAACGCTTCTTTAGGCGGTCAGATGGCCAATGACTCATCGGAACAATGAAATGGATTTGATTCTTTATGAACTATACCCTCTCACTACTACTATTTTGCAAGCGGGTTCGTATCCTCACCCCCTCGCCCCTTTCAGATAGGTTACCTATGATTGCCTGGTGTTGATTCAAGTGACACATTCTATTTCTCTCTACGGGTCCACCCGGCATCCAACATAATGATGGGAATCACTGTGCTATGTGAATTGAGATCAACCCTCTTGCTTTGGCCGGTACCGAATAAATTCACGCTATGTTGTATAAAAACAAACGTATATAAATCTACGCTGTGTGGTGTGTCAATATTCCATATAAGCCGCTGTATCTGTCGTTGTAGCTGCCGCTGTTTCCGTATCCGTCGTTGTTTCCATTCGTTGTAGCTGTAGTTGCTGTATCTGTAGTTGCCGTAGTTGCTGTATATGTATATGTATATGTTGTAGCTGCCGTAGCTGTTGTCATTCGTAGTAGCTGGCGTAGTTGTTGTATCCGTAGTTGCTGTAGTGGCTGTATTTGTTGCCGTAGCCTGCTCCCCCGGCTGTATTCCGTCCGTTGTACTGCCAACCCCTGGGTGCTGACTATAAAGAATCACTATCATCGATCACTGTAGGCCCCGCTCTGCCAATGTGGGAAATCAATAACTAACCGGTGCTACTTCGCTATCGCTGACTGTCAATCGTTTACATAGAAAATGGCACGAACACCTTACAGGGACGTGGATTGAAAACGGGTAAAACGCACGCAAAAGGCCTTTCAGACGAGATTCCACTCTCGATGCATGCCTCTGGAAAACTACCGCAACATAGGCTGGCTAAAGAGAGATAGATCGAGTAAGTGAATCGGTCTACATTGAATTATATATGTCATTACGATCTGAATCTCTATTTTATGAAGCCGCAACTACCACATGCTCATATATAACTACCACCATAACAATGACTGGTCTTTCTTTGGGGGGTTTATATATTGCTCAAGGCTGCCTCTAGCTAGGAAATCACTATCATTATATATGTCATTACGCCATCTCGCCGAGGTGCACATCTCTATCTCTACCTAAACTACCATATGCTCATATATAACTACCACCATTTCACCGGGCTATCAATTAGGAGGGGCAGTCACTTACTCATTGTCTTGGTCGGCATTCATTATATACGTAATTACGTCATTCGAGATATGTCATTACCTTTTCTTCCTTCCTAATAACCCGGCCAGAAACTCTCTGTATGGTCCAGGGATTAAGGAGTCGTCACCAATCCTTGCTTGAGGTGGGACGAAGACTAATTTAGAAAAAGGCTCTGAAAGGCTAGCGTAGGTGCCGGTACTATGCCTTATCTTTCCTTAGGTGGAGGTTCCCTAGCAAGGAAAGTAGGTGTCGGTACAATGCCTTTCCCGTTGCTTAGGAGGTCTGCTGAGCCTACCTATTCTCTAGCCCCAGAATATATATATATCAGTCAGCCTGAGTGAAATGCCAGCCTAATTCGGGTTCTTATCTATAAGGCCCCGCAAGCCAGCCTTCATGAACATAAATAGAATGCTAGCCTGCTTTCAAGTCGGTAACTAACTACAGAAACCCCCTACGCGTTTGGTAGACTGGCAGATGCGGGTTCTTACCAGCAAGCCTTGAACCCCAAGCCTGATGGACAGGACAGATTGAGCTCAAGCCAGCCAAAGAACCCCAGCAAGCCAGCCTTTAATGGGAGTGAGTTCTATCAAGCCAGCCATTAATTCCCAATTCCCGTAGTTGTGTCTGGGGAGTGGGAATCTCATATCTAAGATACTTTCAACAACAGACAACCAACTGGGTAGGTGAGGTTATACCCTTACAGGACAGGCTTTACGAGAATGCCAGGGAGATAAGGCGCTAACGACGTCTACTTTGCCCCGGATATCTTTCATTACTCCTCTAATGCCGGTAACTAGCCCCCCTACCATATGAGTAACTTATCAGTGCATAAAGAGAAAACTCATACCGTTTTCAATTCCAATGTATACTGATTTCTTCAGTTCCTATAGGGTTATTCATATTGATTCCTTACCGCTAGGGTTATTCATAAGCGTGGGGAAAAGGGAGGAGAGGAGACTGAAACACTGAAGCGTGGTGAAAAGGTCAATTTGATTTAAGACTGAAAGGGAGACTGAAAGGATATAAGTCAGACTGAAGCGTGGAGAAGCGTGGAAAAGCGTGGAGAAGGGCTAATTCCTCCAAATGAATAGCCGAGTGGTTTAATAGAGTCTGGTTTCGGGTAAAATGGAAGGGAAGATCTTCTTTACAACAGGTCCGGAAAGGAGAGCAAGGCGAGGGATGGGCGGTAGATTGAACGCGATCATGGATCAGTGGAGGGGGGGAAATCTACCCGACTACGAAAAAGCTTGGCAACACCCCGGTTCACCATTGATGCCGCTGGAATACCTGTGAGATCGGCCATTTTCGTTGTTACAGTGGGATAAGATTTTGAAGTAATCATCAAGCCAGGGAAGAGTAATGTCGGGCCAGACCATAGGCACTCTTCGGGGTTTCGTTCCTTCCCAAGGCATAAAGTCCTTTTATAAAGAATCACTTAAGGGTAAGAGGCAGGAAATCTAGATGATGCTTTGCCAGATGCACATCTCTTTCGAGTAGAGATGATTGAGGATGAATTTTGAGAGATAGCAAGTTTTTTCACTATAGGTTGCACGCTGGAATACTATACTGTCACAAGGAATAAACAGCTAGCAACCAAGGCCGAAGATTTTCAGCTGATTGCAGGACAGCTGTATAAATTAGGAGCAGATGGAATCCTTCGAAGATGTGTGGTAAGGCATGAAAGATAGATGAACAACTCCTTTTGGGTACGAGGGATCTACGACTGGTTACGTATAACTCCTGGGCTTTGTGCAATTGGGAATGACCCTTAACTTACTGACTCACTCACTGACTTCACTCACTCGGCCCCGTACCATGTACCGTCCGTGGTACAACCTCTTTCGAAAGCTGTGGGCAATAAAGAAAGACCTTTCCAGCATCCACCTCCCTTCCCTGACTGTCCCTACACCTGAAAGCACAATGTGTCTGGCATCCTCAAGTATAGGTGCATTATAAGTAAAGCATCATCGATAAATTCGATAACATTGTTCCCTGAAGCCCAGTTGATTAGCGGAGTCGCTTAGCGCATTGGATTAGTAACCAATCCATCAACACAAAAGCTCTAGCGCAGGGATGGAATAACTAGCCAGGGGATCTACTCAGCAAACACACTCATGCTCTACCACCAAGCTATCTACCCATATGCCTAAGCTCTATAACCATCCACGTTCCCAGGTCATGCTATCTAATCAGGCCGTGCTTGGCCCAATATATATTACTCCCTGGCTAGCCTTGGGAAACAACACAGGGCTGAAGAACAACCACAGGCTTGAGAACACAGGGCGAGGGCTAGGCTAGAGAACACTGGCTGAATACAGTTGCAGTTGTTGATCCAGTTTGATCCGTTATAGTTGATCCAGAACCAGCATAATCAGCAGAGCCCCCAAGCAGTTTAACCACCAGCACCAGTTGAATCAGTTGATCCATAACCAGCACCAGCAATTCCAGTTCCCGAAAGTAAGTGTTATAAAAGCATCTCCTTTCAATGCAGGCTGTCTGGGCATCCACCCACATCTCTCTCCCTAGATGGCTGCTCTCTCACCGCCTCGTCACCTTAGCAGTATTCTGGGTTATCTCCCATAGCGTATCCCCTCGATAGCTGCTTTATGACTGTTCCATCACCATAGCACCTCATCAGGAGGGATCTCTTGCGTCTCCCCTCTTAACCCCATACCTCCCTATCCATCTCAATAGACCTACTACCAATCTATTTTATCCCTACCTACCTCAACCAATCAACCAGACATACACTTATATACAGCTACAGATAGAAGTACAGATAACAGTGGGACAGCCAGGCATATTGACTGGTACAGCTCATATACAGACTGATAGGGACTGATAGAGAGCTACAGCTATAAGTACTGGTACAAGTAGCACAGCTACAGCTTACACAAACAGACTCATACAAACTCACACTACTTACACCCATACTCAAACACAGACACAGACATACAATACAGCTATACATCTGACTAGACCTACTGACTGAAGAGACCTACTAACAATAGAGATAATACCTAGCCAGCTACACTGAGACCAGCTAGCTACCCAATAAACCAGACATACACTTAGGTACAGGGACAGCTCGAGGTACAGATACAAGTAATACAGGTACAGCTAGAGGTGGGACAGCTACAGCTGAAACAAGTAGAAAGACAGTTATATAACAAATATAATAAGGAGAATAACTTCATCCGACCGTGGGTGAGAGGCATTTATCAAGGAGGGGACCCAGTGAAACAACTAGAATAAGGAGGGCGAGAAGGATAGGCTCGGAGAAGGATGGGCTCGAATTATCCTTCCATAATAGTTGTTCAACCGGAAGGTGCCCGGAGAGAAGTTAACAAATTCTTCGGCCGGCCAATTAATAAATCTCTATAGTTGGGGCTATCTTATATCTCTCTAATAGAATGGGTGAAAGGTCCTATTTCGACCTATTTGAACAGGGACTATTGACTATGTTTGCTCCTGGGAAGACCTATTGAAACTATTGGAAAGCCTATTGGCACTACCGGTACAGAGACTATTTTCACTGCTTGCTGTGAGGTACTAGCCCCGGCATATGCTAGCTATTCGAGTCAGTAGGGGGTTGAAAGGCATAGCTTTCTCTCTTAAGCCAGTCGCTGCTAACGCACGCTTAGAAGGGAAGTTCCAGGCAAGTAATAAGGGAAGGAAAGAAGGTTATGCCAGAGTGTCTATTTTGCACCATCGCCATTATATATGAGATAATCCATTATTATTTCATTTTGCGCAGCGTGCCTGTTCTTTAGTTACGGAGCCACGTAACTGGGGCAACTGAATGAACACGGGACGCTTCGCTTCTGTAACGATATATCCCCCCGAATCGGGGGAGCGAGGTAGGACACTGAAGGAGGAAACTGATACACACCCGATTAGATATGATCGATTTTGAACTGCCCGATTGCTTCTCTCCTGATATCTTCTCTCTATACCTCCTCGACCTTCCCCCTTCGACCGGAGACCCGACCTGATAACTACCTGTATTCTTCGACCTTGTGAATTGCCTTCATCGAACGAACTGCCTTCATCGAACTGATTTATATCGACCTGCATTGTAATATGAAATCTGCAAGATGAATATAATATGAAATGGTGCAAGTCCTGACAAGCCTTAGCTTTAGCCCGTATCTCTTTAGTCCCTAGTTGCCTTAGTCCAAGTTGAACTTTTCGCATCTATGGGCTTACTCAGCTCAGAGTCTATACTGCATGTGGACTAAAGCAAGTATACCTACTGCATTTTGATAGATCCGAAGAACATACCCCCTTATTTACCCTTATTCTTATTCACTAATAATGTGAAAGTGAAACTACTTGAAGAAGAATCCATACCCTAAGGTTCCAGACCTCCAGTGCCCAGGCCTATGAAATATTTCCAGGCCTCTATCTATTGTGGTCCAGCATGTTTCTGTGGCTCGGTAACTCCCAGCATGAGTCCCTGGAGTTTATGTAAACTATGCTGCTGCTATGAAGAAGTTCCCTTCCTTAGATAGAGAGTGAGAGGAGCTGTAGTCTGTAGAGTAATAACTACTTTCCCTACTACATTTGAAAGAAAGAGGCCCGGTAGGGTGCGTAAGCACGCTCGACTAATAAGGATGCGTAAGCAGACTCGACCAAAAGGGAGAGGTCCGACAGGGCTCGACTGATAAGGACCCTTTAGGGGGCTCGACTGATAAGGATGCGCAAGCAGGCTCGACTGATAAGGCCGCCATCACCTTTAGGTGCTCGACCATAAGCCCCCCCACCCAATAAGTAAATTGAATGCGCAAGCAGGCTCGACTGTTTTGGTTACTTATTTGAGAGGGGCAATAAGTAAACCCTAACCTTTAGGTGCTCGACTGATAAGGACCCTTTAGGGGGCTCGACCATAAGCCCCCCCACCCAATAAGTAAATTGAAGAGGGAGAGGAGAGGAAAAGTTGAGTACTTCAAATGTGATGTGGTAAACGATGGATGGCCCTATATTATTGCAGCTTGGGTCGCCGCCCGATCGTAGACTGCTTATGGTAGTGGGTTCCTGAAGTCTATTTCCGGGAATCTTGTAGCTTGTAGATGGACCATCGGGCTTTCTAAATAGTCCTTCAAGTCATATAAGTTCTCGGCCGCTTGCAATTGAGGTTCGTCCAAACATAGAGAGGTGGATAGGGATCGATGGATGTAAAGCACATACATAATCTTGTTCCATCATATATGAGGTATCGTAATCAACTTCCCCTAACTTCAGATGTTACCCCTTTCATTAGAAAAGAGAATAGAAAACCAACCTCGCGTGCGGGGAACCCCGTCATGTTTAGGGCTATTATAACGAACAGGACCGAACCATCATGCTGACTTGTTTCACTCACCGCCGAACCATAGAGTAGAGCTTACACCGCAGATAATAAGTATGACTGAACAAAGAAAGAAGGGACTCGTACTAACTACACTACTTTCCTTCTTGTTCGAACCAGTGAATACCACTACGCGGGCTTAAGGAAATTACCTTTCTCTTCACTCATCAAAAGGTAATTCGGACCGGTCGGAAGCTCCCGTCAATCTTTGGGCCACCCTAGTTCTTCCATTGATTGAATGCTGCACCTCGAACCATAAGCATCCAACCGGCATCTCCCGGCGAAGTCACCACTTGTCACGATCATATATAATCTAATATGTCTGGATGGATCGGGATGCACACTGTCTGTATTGAATTCGCTGTCGCTTACTGCACTTCGTTCGTGTGATAGTTCAGAGAGAAAATATGTATATGAAGAGAGTTGGCTTCGGAAGGTGCGAAATAGATCTTATATGTATTTGCGCTGTTCGATGAGCCCTTGTAGTGGTGGCGGTTGACTGATCATTGCCATTATCTAGTTAGTTGTAGATCGATCGGCTGCTGTGAGATGGTGAGCCTTTCGTTCCGGGCTTCTAGCTTCTAATATGGGGATACACGTAGCCGGTGCAGTAGTTACTACACATGCCCTGGGCGTTGCTATTTGGGTTATTGGAAAGGCGACAAGGTCGTAGCCGGTGAAGACAAGTTCAGACAAGGTGAGTTACATTGCTATTGCAATTGGTAGGACGGATGCTCCAAAGACGGGTGCTTACCTGGCTGGCTTGTGAGGTTTTAGCTGGAGGTCGACTACAGCAGGTGCAGTTCGGTGAGTGCAACGGATGCCTCGCTCGTTACAGTCTCCGCTCGGATAGCCGTCGGTCCCTGCGCCACCTACCACTCTGAGCTCTCGGGCACACACAGCCTGGCTACTGGTACTAGCTAATCCTGACCTTAAGCTGACCCAACACCTACAGAACGGAGTGGTCAATATAGATTATATGGGGCGATACTATTGGGACTCAAGTGACGTGTAGTAGCAAAACTGACTGCTATGGGCGTTTCGCATGTGCAGACGGTGACTTCTAGTTTCCCGCCCCCGCGCCGGGTCTATCTATTGATTGAATGACTAGTCTAAGCATAGGTGGTCCCAGTCGAATCTCTTTTTCTGTCAATGACTACCTTCTGGCTTTCTTTGATCGGCTATTGGAAACCCTCTGTCAATCTCTTCTATCGGGTATGTTGGCTTGTGAGGGGATACGCTGCAACTTCCAACTTTCTTTAACGCTAAGTGGCTGGGTAGCTTAACCTTTCATTCTAAATCTGAGTTTCTTTACGGATATTTTGATTTTACTGGAGGAGAGCGTGGTAACGTCGGTAATGAAACCTCGCACCTTTGGTAGTTGCTAGTACAGCACGCGAAGCCTTACCCTTAGCTTTATCCATTGGGCTGGGCTGGTCAAACTTTCACTAATCAACTTTCTTTCCTTGTCTAGATAGATATTGACTGGGCAGGGAGGGCACCTACACCCAAGCAACATGCCAACACCACGAATGGATTCAGTGACATTGAAATAAATTCCTCTCCCTTAGATTGAGAGCCCCTCACCCATCGGAATGAGTGAGTGACCCCTAAATAATATAGGGCCCTCTCCTCACCATATGAATAGTGAGCCCCCTAAAGGGTTAGGGTTTACTTATTGGGTGGGGGGGCTTATGGTCGAGCCTGCTTGCGCATCCTTATTAGTCGAGCGTGCTTTCATTTGACTTATTGGGTGGGGGGGCTGCCGGTCCTCTCCTTATCAGTCGAGCCTGCTTAAGCATCCTCATTGTTTCATTCATTTTGAGGGAATAAAATAGAATATCCGTTTCGTCTTGGCAGGAAAGGTGAGCAAAGGAAAGAGAAGCAGGGCAGGTACCCATTATCAATCATCGATACGACCCATCTCCACATTCATAGGCAACGGACAAGAACAAGGCAGGGATGGAGAGACAGAATGAAGCTACCGGGCGAAGGATGCTTAGCCAGAAGTTGATTCAAGAAGATGGGAGTTAGCCAATTCTACTCGCTACCGGTCTTGGTAATGGTGACATTATATCACAGCTTGAAGACCGGGCGGGGGATGACTGAATGAATGCCGGATAACACTCCTTCGCCCCCAAGGGATTTGGATGGAGCCGAGCCGAAGCTTCTTAACTCTGCCACCCGCACCTAACACCCAAGATCGAGCACCAGAGCAGCTCATAGCAACGTACCCAAAATCATATTGATGTGATGAGTTCATATTCTCCAGATTCTACCTTTCAAAAGGTCACTGTACCCGCCCGGGGGGTGATGGAGCAACTTATGCCGTTTAGGGACCTTCTTGAAGATTCGACATATCGACAATCGTTTCGGTTCGAGACCTTGTGCCCAAAAGCCCAATAGAAGGATTAGTTCTAAAAGGTCCGTCCTCTGAACCCGGATTCATTATATAAAATGCATTTATTTATTCATGTTGGTTGCCTTGCGAAGAATACCAAGACAGCTCGCATTCCCAGATGCGGGAGACAGTGAAGGGGGTTTCAAACTTGTCATTGAAGGAGCGAGATTGCCAGTAGAGGGTTTATAATGGAGTTATTTAGAAAGCATACCAGCGAACTGATCACTCGCTCGAAAGCAAAACCCGCTAGCTTAGCAACATGACCCCACTGATTATACCATTAATAATGATCCTTCGAGAGCATCACCAAACCCGCTACTGACCGCTGGAAGGTCTGATTGATTAGGGTCCTTACACCGGAAATGATTTCTTATCGAAGCGCACGGAGAGTGTTTATCGAGAACGTGCTGTCAAGCAAGGCGATGCTTACACGAAACTATCATTTGGAGTTGGAGGTTACTTACGTATTAAAATCCACTGCTGGTATTCCTATCTATCTGGCCTACGCTGATAAGCTTTTCTTTTCTGTGGTTCCGAAACAATAATTTCTCTACTGAGCATGGGGCTAGGAGGGATAGATGGACAGATCAGCCTCCTCGTCTGGTCGCTGAATCAAGATCTCTCCGGGCGGGCATAATCCTTCTCCTTCCCTTACTGGGACTACCGGACTAGCGTGAATGAACCAAAGTGGCTAAATGAAACATGGAGTTTCAACGTACGATCCAAGTGTGGTTCCTGTGCCACTTCCATAAGCATCTACTGGCAAAGCATCTACTGGCAATGTTGGTTGTCTTCATTCATCAATCCGTATCTGGAAGCTCGTCCCCCCCGCCCCCACAAGAAGAGAAATAGTGATCCCTCCCTTATTTCATTCCTCAACCTCAAGCAAGTGGTTGGTTTGGAAGCCCATCCAACAAGGCTCTCTGATAGACCATCATCCAGTCCAGCCATGTAATCCAGCAATCGTGAAAGCATGGGAAGCAAATACAATTTCTCCCTAGGCTAATTTGAAATGAATCCGGTGCTTCTAAGATAAGTAAGTAGCAGTACCCACTCAAACCTCTATTGTTAATTTTATGAATGGTTTCATTTATAGGGAAACAGAGACGGATAGGGAAACAGAGGCAGAAGGGAAACAGATACAGATAGGGAAACAGACAGGTTAGCACACAAATTAGGCATACAAAGGCATATTTGCATACTGGCATATTGGCGGCATATTGGAATACAAAAATCTCTATCCTTGTTAGTACACAAATCAGGCATACAAGAGCAGATCTGTCTACCGCCTACCGCCTCCTTCTGTCTACAGATAGGGAAACAGATAGGGAAACAGAAAAGGATAGGGAATAAAGGTCCTAGAGAAAGGTCCTAGAGAAAGGCCCTTAAACAGACCGGCCCTTCATCTCTTTCCTTGGCCCAGAGAAGAAATACTCTGAATGGAGGCACAGCTTCGCCTTCCTGCCATTGACTCGTATCCGCTACTGAATCATACCGAACCAGCATACGAAGGTGGTGTATGCCGTTAGGCGCTTTAGCTTTCCCGTCACCCGTTCCTTAGCTCCAGAACCGCTCGTCGATGTGTTCACCACCGTATACTTAGTTCTTGCCGGGTAGTGCTTGCCCACACTTGGGAACGAGAGGATAAGACCGCGAACACATAGGCAAGTAAGAAGGCAAGCCCCAACAACGCCTAAAGAGGACGGGTGAGACCACACGGGAAATTGAATTGAAAAGTTATAGGCAACATATTTCATAATCGTATTAAGCATTTACCTATAAGTGTAAAGTTATTAATATAATAATATATTAACCAACTATTTCCTTCTGTTAGTAGTGACCCACAATTATATCTTCCTTCCATTACTGATGCCTAACTCAATTCGTTCATTCCATCCTTCCTATGTTATACCCTCCCTACGGCTATATACTCCCTTCCCCACGACTAACAACTCCCTACATTCTTGGATGACCTTTATGGATCAACACACCTTCGAAGTTGATTCTCCACCAATGTTGATTCCCCGCTACCACGTTAAGGCCTTCGTTACAATTACCACGTTAAGGCAAGGCTCACGTTACAATTTCCAATATATATATATATATAATTGCCATCTCCGTGCCGCCGTTAGTTACGGAGAAGGAGCAACGGAGAAGTAACTATTATAACACTATGGAGGTATCTAAAAGTATAGGCCCAGAACCTCAGGGAGGAAGCCCCTATCTATCAGAGGAGGACCTGTATAGTCTTTTGGACCACCCGTAGGACCTGGAGCAGTAGGACGACCTGTTGCAGTAGCAGTTGGAACAGGATAAAGGCCAGTTGGATCTGTAGAGGAAGTTGGATCGACCTGTTGGAGGAGGCTTACCCACCAGGGACTACACGAATCATATTGTGTTACTTACGTTGATATACAGTTCGAGGAGCAGAGTCCAATTTTTTATGTGTAGGAGTAAGTAGTTGGAGGATGATTAGGATTCTGACAAACTGCCTGGATTTATTTGATTGATTGCCAGTCTTATGTATAAGAGGGGTGGTCCGGTACCACGGACGGAGGGACAACTGATAGAACCTCGACGGATGGAGCCAACAGAGAGCACCAGTCATGGCAGTCAACAGTCTTTGACAGAAGGGCCATTGCCAGCCAATTGCCTCATTACCAGCCGGGTCATTGCCAGACAGTCATTGAAGGGCATTGCCAGCCAAGTCTTACCAGGAAGTCCTAGTCATTGCCAACAGAGAGAGCCGATCATTCCCAATCTCATTGCCAGTGCTCATTGCCAGGGAATATTCTCAGAATGAATAAATTGCTGTAACCTTGTAGGACGGGAAGGAAGGAGTATCGAACCTATCAACAGATGATGCCATTCATGAAACAGATGCCTATCACCTTTAGCCTTGGACTTCACCTTTTGCCTTCATCAAGAGAATCAACAAGGGCAACAGAAAGGAGGATTGAATTAGCCTTTTGCCTTTCAACAGATGACAGGTACAAAAGTGAAACAGATGCCACCTTTTGCCAAAAGCCAAGAGCATATAACCCTTAGCCTTACCTTCAGACAAGTCCTACAAGCCTCACCTAACACTAGGACGGAATAACCAGGAGCCTTTTGCCAGATGCCTTGAATCTTGGAACCTTTAGACAGAAGCCTTTACCCTTTTCCCTTTTGCCAGAAGCCAGAAATAACCTTTTATAAGAGCAAGACGAAAACAAAAAGTAATAAAGGTCCGGAGGGCTTGCGCTTCTGAGGGCAAGGGAGGCCTGTTTGTTTCTAAAAAGAAGAAAGTTCCCACCACCAACAAGCAACATCTGACGAATCCACATACACCACACACAGCAAGGGACAGCACAGGTAAGGGGACACCCGCATAGCCAACATAGCCCCGCTGAATAAGCATAGTAACTCCCACCCTACCAGCCAGAACCGAATGAGCATACCAGCCGCCAAGCATAGCTACTGACCCCCCCTCCCCCCTAACTACAGCCCCCCTATGAGGGCCGGGTAACGCCTATGAGGGATTTGTAAAATAGAAAAAGGTGAACCAACTCTCGAGAGTACTTATTGGCTCGACCTACATTTACGCAGTGAGAAAACTATTACGCGGTGATAAAGCAATCAACTTTAGGCCAGGTTCATTGATAGCCGGTTCATTTATATTGGATTCTCTTGATTAGCACCCACTTGATCGGTACTCATGGTAGGATGGTTTTTATTGGCACTTCATGGTAGGATGAGAGGATGGTTTCCCCATAACTCTTTTCTTTTTTCTTGAAAAGCCGAAGCATATGATGGACGAGTCACAGGGTAACGAGTCAAGGGTGGACTGTAAGTGGCGATAGAATGCGTTAGAAGGTAAATTAGTTTTAGACATTCGCTTAAGCTCCTTTGCTCAACCTCTTTACTTAAGTTCCTTCGTACCCAAAGTTGGAATGTGAAGTCTTGATGGCGTATAACCACTTTTCACGTGAGCCTACTTTATCCTTCAAGCGGTAAGCATCCTCAATTCTTCAAGAAGTGAGCATCTTTCTTATTACTTTATTATTGATTGAGTATCTCTTTCTTATAGTGCCCCCTAAGCCTGCTTTATATTGCTTTGCGAAAAGCGGGGTAATCAAATGAGTGGAGACCAAAGCAACATATATATATATATCTTTTTTTGCTTATTGGGCCAAGTGAGAGTCACAGGTTCCAAAGAGCAATTCCTCCCGTCACAGGTTCTAGAGAGCAGAGTCATTCCTCCTTCCTTATAGAAAGAAACTATTCCTGCTTATAAACCATTCATTTAGTTGCTTTCGTATAAGCTTCTTTTGAATAAGATTAAGATTGGTTTTCATTCAAGTGAGTTAGTGAGCATCCTCAATCCTCCTTCAAGTGAGCATCTCCCATTCTTTCTTTGAGCAAGTGAGTATCTTATATTTATGAAAAGAATATTTGCTTCCTTGCCCTCAGAAGCGCAAGCCCCTCCGGGACCTTTCGTGGTAAATCACTTTCAGATTTGAGATGATTCGTTACTAACGATATAATCCACTTTATATAATGCTCATAAGTAATATGCAAAAGGTGATAAGGCGTAGCTGCTGGTAATTCTTTATATATGTAATTACGCTATTTCAGAATTGATCAAATACGGGTGGAAAATAGAAAGGGTGGGTTGGTAGCAGGCATGAAATGAAAGGCGGGTAGGGTGTTTGGAAACACTTAAATAAAGGTAAGATTGTGTCATCTCATCCCGGGTCTATAGCAGTACCTCCTCAAAAACATTCCTCTCCTCTCCTCTCCTCTCCTCTCCTCTCCTCTCCTCTCCTCTCCTTATCAGTCGAGCCCCCTAAAGGGTCCTTATCAGTCGAGCCCCCTAAAGGGTCCTTATCAGTCGAGCCCCCTAAAGGGTCCTTATCAGTCGAGCCCCCTAAAGGGTCCTTATCAGTCGAGCCCC
>Ga0115842_100341_pt1 | contig 18430 bp, 13 predicted proteins | sample InSIn2SAF170_2_FD_83856 | JGI IMG/M metagenome (GOLD analysis project Ga0115842, IMG submission 83856)
ACTCAGGTGCTCAGTATCTGGATGGTACAACTGACACGACTCGAACTCTACACTTTGGTCAGCCTACAGAGATGGAGATCAAGGCTTACACGTTGGTGCTTAAAGGTGTGATCGCTCTCGATCGAGTAGTGTTCCCCAAAGGCACTACTGGCTTCGCAATTGACGTCCTCGCACGACAAGCGCTTTGGAGAGAAGGTCTCGACTACAGACACGGCACAGGCCACGGAGTAGGATCATACCTTAATGTACACGAAGGCCCAATCGGTATTGGAACACGAGCCGCATACTCCGAGGTTTCTTTAAGCATTGGCAACGTGATTTCTGACGAGCCTGGGTATTACGAGGACGGCAATTTTGGTATTCGAATTGAGAATATGATCATGGCAAAGGAGGCACAAACAAACCATAAGTTCGGCGACAAGCCATGGCTAACATTTGAACATGTTACAATGGTGCCTATGTGCCGCAAGCTCATCGACACGAAGCTATTGACCAATGAGGAACGAGAGTGGCTGGACTCCTACCATCAAGAGGTCTGGGAGAAGACACACAGTTATTTCGAGGATGCGTGGACATTGAAGTGGCTCAAGAGAGAGACAGCTTCCATAGAATAAATTCAAGCAAGACCTCACCATGGCGACATGGTTGGCGGCCAACTCAGCTTGACTGGCTGAACAACCTTTAGACTTCATGCCGAATTATGATGGTTAAGCACAATCCGCAGAGCTCATGATATGGTTTTTATGTGACCCAATAAGCGCAACTCTATAAACTGTCTTGTCAGCTGTGACGAGGAGTTCAAAACTCAATGCGTATAAACAAAAGTACACACGGCCTTCCGCACTACAGTACCGTAACTTAAGAATTCTACGAACAGCGATCAATAGTAGTTCGAGACACAACGACGAGTAGCTCATCCAACCAGCCAAAATCCCTGACTACTGTAGATGCTGACCTCAACTCAACGTACCGAATGGGACAAACCATTCAATTCTTCCTCCAGAATGTTGCTGCTTACCACTCTTGCCAGGTTGGCACATCATCTAGTCCTTGTTTCAGTAGTTGCCAATTGCTATCCAGCTGCTTCGAGGCCTGGTTGAAATATCTGCCATCTGTTGCCAAAGCAGCTTTCTCGAGGGTGATTACAGCTGTGCCGGCAGAGCCAGAAAAACCAGATATGTGCTCTCTTCTGGCATCGCACGGAGCGATATATTCAGACTGGTGGCTATCTTCGGAGGGCACAATGTAGACGTCAACCTTGTGCTCTTTCATAAGGTCGCGTAGATGCGCCAATCGCTTGGTTGTGTCCACAGTCTCCATGTCGATGGCTCGAAAACGAGATGAGAACGAGAAGGATCGAATAGACGCAGTGGTGCTGACAGGTCGCTGCGGGCGTTTACGGAAAGCACTACTGAGTCGAGAGGTCAGACGGCGCATGGAGAAGGAGACCTAAGGCAATATATATCACGTCGTCATTCTCTGAACCAACAATGAAAGGTCAATGTTCTGCAAGTCAATAGAGTTCCAAATTGAGTAAGGCGTAGATCTCAATGGTGGAAGCCCACTTGATCACCGTCACCAAGAGGCTGTCGATGTGAAATTTCTTCTGATATCGAAGCCTGTCATGTAGCAAATCCTTTATGATGGCAGAAGGCCATCAAACAGCCCAATGAATTGACGACAATGACGGTCCAACACCTGCAAGTCGGTCCTTGTTTGACGGGAGAGCATCGCGTATTTGACAATCTTTGCTTCTAGCACTTACTGCTCATAAACGCAACCAAATGCTGTTTCGACTACTTCGCAACCACTGAGCTCTTCTCTTCTTGCGCAAGGTTGCGCGACACATGAGCACAATGGAGCAGCTAATACAGGATCTCAATTCTCCTCACAACCAGGGTCAGCCAGAGATGATCGACATGATTCAAAGACAAATACAGCGTCTTCAAAGCGAACCAGCAGCATGGCAAGGTGCTTTCGACCTTCTCAACACTGATGATAACGTTTTACGTTTCTATGGCGCCCTCACGCTAGGCCTGAAGGTCAACAACGACTGGGATCGTGATGGTATTGGCAAGAATCGAGAAACGCTCTCACAAGTTACGGAGCAACTGGTTGTGATATATGTAAGATTGGCCCTCGCTGAGGGGACAACCGATCTTGTTGTCTCGAAGCTCTCGCAAGCTCTTGCCGCTGTCTTTGCTAAGCCTGACACGGCATGGGCGTTCCCGTGCAGACAAGTGTTGGCGAGTATGCTTGCTGGACGATATCTGCCACAGGCCGAGGTGCCATCAATGACGGACGTACTCACAGCTGATACCTCCGTTACAGCACAAGCACTCAAAGCTGTCTTACGCCTCGCCCTTGCTGTACACGAAGAGGTCGCTGCTACTCCTCAAGAGCAAACAAGTCCCCGCGTTCAGGTCCAGCTGTCTAATAATGCTACAGACGTGTGGCAAATCTTACATTTCACACTCATAGCCTTTTCTGATAATGCCAAACTAGCTAGAGACCAGAACTTCTCTTATCAACTACGGGTTGACTGGTCAAAAGGCAATGCCGTGCTTACCCTCCAGGAGGGACTGCAACAGATCCAGGTTTGTGTAGACTGTCCACCTTATAGAATCAACTAACATTGCGTACAGTACTGGACAAATTTTGTGGCGCCAGAGGCAAATGCTTCTTCTCAACTCTTCGGTCTATTTCAGAACTCAGTAAACGTTCTTTTTCTCCTTCTCGATCAACCCGCAAGTGCCACCGCCTCTATATCATGCATAACGGCCCTTGAGACCGATCATCATCGTTTGTTGGTCCGTGCAGCTCCAAATTACATTGCACGAGTCAATAACACGACTACGGTCAAGCAATGGATATGGCAAGCGGGACTCGGGATTGATGCTGGTTGGGGTGGATATGTGGACTTCCTCGAATCTGTCGTATCTCAGATCAACGCGATGACAGATGATTACCTCAAAGATCCGGACATGATAACAGTTCTGCGTAATGCTATGTCACTCCTGCAGTCACCAGGCGTTGCCGTGATTGAGGACCCCACTAGTCATACGCTTCTTCAGATGATGACTACGATTGCTGAAGGGTACAGTGACTGGCCTGAGTCTTCCAAGTTTGATGACGAAATGACTACTCTGTTGAAAGACGTTTGTACAGCAACGCTGAAGAAGATCCGTTATCCTGCTGAAGAACTTGATAAGCAAACAGCAACATGGGATGAGGACGAGTACGGCATGTTTGAGGACTTCCGTTTCGATGCATCAGACTTGTTTCAAACCGCCTTTGCAATTCTGGGTCCGGACTTGGTGACGAATGTGCTTAAGTCAACATCACAAGTATCACCCCCATTATGGGCTGAATTTGAGGGTGCTCTGTTCGTTTTGACGTGTCTGACTGATGCACTATCCAATAACCCCGAACGATGTGATCCCTGTTTAACAGAGCTCCTTGCTTCAAGCGTCTGGACACAAGGCGTGACCCCATCTGAACAAGTTCCTGCTCGCGTTAGACTGGCCATGATTCGCCTACTGGGTGAAAACACATCATATCTACAACGACATTCGGAGCATCTCCTCAGCTGTCTTGAATTTCTTTTCAACTCACTTCAGATCAGAAGCCACACTGGGCAGGCGTCAAAAGCTATCTTCAAGCTGTGTGACAACCAGAGATCTTTCTTGGTTCAAGGACTACCACAATTCCTTGCCACACTTACGGCAACAGACCATATCCCGCTTCACTCTCGAGCCCGCATCCTCAGTGCTGTTGCAGCTTTAATTCAAGCTCTGCCATCCGAGGCTGAAAAGATCGAGCCACTGCAGAAAATGCTGCTACTTGTTCATAACAAAGGAAACGAAAACACAGAGAGGACGACAGCTGACGAAGATGAAGATCCTACGGGCCCTATATTCGAGCGTCTCTCTATGCTAGCCGCTATCGGCAAGGGCTTACAAAGTCCTCCCGACGTCCCGATTGATCTCGATGATACAGATTCGAAGGATACCACATTCTGGACTGAGGGACCGGGTAAGCCAACTCAACAAGCTGTCCTCCAAATGCTTTCCGAAACTTGGTCACGCCTGTTGGCTGCAGACGGTTCAGAACTTGTGGCAGCCGCTTGTGACTTCCTCAAAGCTGGTTTTAAAGAGCAGCATCCTAGTCCCTTCAAATTCGCCAATGTTGTCAACATCGAACTCCTTTCCAGTCTAATTAATCTCCAGAATCCAAACCTGGATCAGACAATGAACACAGCAGCATGCTACGTTTCTTCAAGCTCTACTTCCTCATCCTCGCCCACGGAAGCAGGAGCTGACATAATCTTACCACGCATCATCAACCTCTTTAAGACCTCCATCAACCTTCTCACCACCAATCCCACCTCACAATCCCCAGACTTCACCCCCCCCAACCTCCCCCCCTCGATTTCCTAAACCGCATCTTCCAGCGCAGCCAATGGTGCATCCACCTCTTCACAACCCCCACCGCCCCAACAGACCTAGCAACAACAATCGAATACTCAATCCACCTCCTCCGCAACCCCGACACCCTCCCCCGCCGCTCCTCAGCCACATTCCTAACCGCCCTAATCGACCTCACCAGTCCCACCAACGCCCTCTCCACCAACCCAACCTCATCAACAAATCTCACCACCCTCCTCAACGCCTATACCCCCTCTGCCTGTACAGGCAATGCGAGACAGTACTCAGAGCTGAGAGCGGCGTGCTGACACCAAAAGCTCTGGAGGCGACGAGGCTGGAGCAACGAGCGAGGTTCGTGAGTCAAGTTGATATTCTAAGGGGCGCGAAGAAGACGAATGCTATTGTGAGAGAATTCTGGACTGCTTGTAAGGGTGCGCAGTTTGGGTATGTTACGTGAGATGCGGGACATAGGACACGGAATTATCAGCGACAATCGGGTGCACGCATGAAACGGAGTACGAGGAGGCAGAGATTGGTTGGCAGTAGCCGCATCTGGCGGAACCGGTCACTGATGCTATCGTTCATACACAGTATATTGCACAGTCTGGCAGCATGAATTCACGCACTAGGAATACAATGATCGTAGGAACAAGAGCCTCCATCGATATGCTATGCCGAGCACACTAGCACTACGTACCTTCCTAGCACATACAAGGCACACCGTACTTATTGTAGACTACTCAGGCTAGAGAAAGAAGACGAATCGATTTGTTACGTCGTGCCTATGCCTGAAGAAATGCTGCGTGTCTATTGGGAATGTAGCGCTTATTCAAACTCTATATCTGCCTTACACAAGTGATTTACTGGTGTTGGCAACATCGACCAGCTGGCAACACAGTACATTCAAAGAAATGAAAGTTTCAATAATTTTGATTGATTGATTGATTGATTGATGTATATAAACCTAACCAATCCATTCACGAACAAACAAGTTCCTTACTCTGAGTACTGTCTCGCATTGCCTTTACAGGCAGAGGGGGTATCACTAATATCTATTCTAATGTAATCAATGCAGCATAATGGTTGTTGTACAAAGCCTGTTCCGTTCCCATTTCCACTCCAGTATTGGTTTCCTATTTTCCATTTCACCCCATTCGACCTTGGACTTCGGAATATATCACGGCAAGCGCCGGTGCCCCTTGACTCATGATGAGTCGAAAGGCGGGGTGCTTGTCGTGATGTATCCTGAGGACAGAAGTGGTCGAGTGTGCTGATCTTGAAACCTGGGAGTGGAATCTTGCTTTCAATAATGGTGACAGGCTGTGTCTGTTCGCCTAATTTTCGTATCATCGTGTCTCGTAAGCTCGTTTCGTCGTGATGGTTGTGTGTTGGTACATGTAGTATTGCATGAATTTCATGCTTTGCTTTCTTCCGCCGTCAACAGTGCTCCGTTGATTAGTTCTGCTACGATCCGCTCTCGTTGGATCGGAATAAGATCTGCGCCGTATAATTCCAATTTCTTGTTTACTTCCACTATTCCCATCTTTCCAAGCATGATTTGTCGTGCATTTGTGATGGTAAATACACCACAGTCGTCGGAGTTGGTTTGCTGTGGCGAATGGCCAGCAGGATCCAACCTCCAATCTTCTCTGACGAAGTCCTTGCCAAGCTCCTTTTCAATCCAGGCGAGGACGTTGTTGCACACCTCTCGTCCGCGAGACACACCCATTGAGTTGTATACTGTGATTTGCTTGTGATTTTTGGCTTCCACCACACAGAGCGTCCAATGCATACCTTGATTGATAGGTATGAAGAGTTTCTCGGTCTCTAGCAATGCTTTGCCACCGACCTTTGCGCGTTTTGACCACCGCAAGACGCCCTGAGCACCTTCGCTTTGTATTTTCTTGTAAAAGAATGAATTGAATGCATGATGACTTGGAATTTGACCTTCACGGTCACCCTTCTTGCCATGGTTCACGATGAGTCCTAGGTAGGCATTGATGACTTCGTCATTGAGCCAATTGTCTTGATTTCTGCTAGCGCTGTGTTGCGGAACAACTCGTGCGATATCGTGCGGTTCGAGTGCACCGGTGCCGTTTTTGGCTGCAGCGCACACCCTCTCAGTCCAATCCGGACCTAGAGGCACGAGTTTGTATAGGTCTTTGGCTGCTTCAAGATCTTCGCGGATCTTCTGAGCGCGGGTGGTACGGACGGTACGTTGCTCAGTGAAGATTCTAGCTTTCGGAGTATGTACTGAGTCTGTGTCATATATGGACAAGTGATAGAGTTGTTTGAGGGGAGTTTCGAAGGCTGCAGCTTCTTGCTTTTGCTTCTGGGCAACGACAGGACCAAGTTCGCTTACCCCAGCTGGCTGCGAGGTAGCAGTGTGCTCTTTTGTGAGAGTATCGCTGCTTTTAGCTTCAGTGTGTTCAGGTGTAGGAGTAGCGTCGCTCTTGGTGTCTATCTTCTGAGGTGTAGGAGTAGCGTCGCGTTTGGTTTCGGTCTGTTGTGGTGTAGGCGTGGGAGACCACTCCTCCTTGATCGTCGGGTGTGGACGTGGAGTCGGCTCCTCATTCTGCGATTCTTTCATGGGTGTAAATGGTTCAGCCACCTCTTTAGCCTTTTGCGCGCTCTCAAACAGGTTATCTTGGCCGACCATGAATCTTGGTGGTGATGTGATGGAGTTTGCAACCTCTTCGATGAGCTGTGTGCTCGGTGGAATAGGACTTTGATTCAGAATAGCCCAAGGAGGCATGATTGCTTTCATTCGTTCGACCGTTGATACATGTGAGGATGGTGGTCTGGAAGGTGTTTCGATCGCAGCTGCGTTCAATGTAGCTTGTTCCTCTTTCGCTAGCTTTCTCGCGTGCTTAACATTCCATCTCTGTGTCTCCGGACTAACCCATCCCAATATAGGGTATTTAAATCCCTTTTCGTCATGTGTCACATCCATCATACGAAGCGCAGCGCGAAATTCTGGATCGTCATTAGCGTCCCAGTCATCGTCGTCTGAACACTTCTCATCGATTTGATTTGTGCTTTCTATGGGAGGAGCAACTGTTTCTTGTGAGGCTGGCTGTGTAAGCGTGGATTGATTCGTCTCAATAACTGCTGTTGCATTCTCTGTGAATGTAACATGTTCCGATTGAGATCTGTCTGGCTTTTCTGGCGAAGGGATCATTTCAACATCTGAATCCATGAATTCGTAGCGATATTTTGGTGATTGTGTTAGATATATACGAGGCGAGTTTGGACTTTCAGGTCGTCTGTATGGCTCGTATCGAGGTTTGAATGTCTTGAATTTGTGTGCCGTGCGCCTAGGTTTGTGCTTTCGGTCTTCACGGAGACGTTTGACAAGTCTAAGTTGTTTGTTGATAGGTTCGGGAGGAGGTGTTGGTTCTCTGACCACGATTGGAGCTTCGAGCTCAATATGGGAAGGTGGTGTAGGTTCGCGGCCGAATTGCATCCATGGTTCATCTTTCCATGGTGAAGTTGCGAATAGTTTCTTCTTCCGTGGCATCGTATTGTTGTCGTCTTCGGCCTTTCTCTTGCGATGCTCAAGAGGGCCGAGCTGCGCAGGCGGAGGAGGAGCAGCAGACGCACAAGTTGGAAGAACAGGCCGAAAGCCTGGGAGACGGAAGAAGGAAGGACGAGAGGAGGGGTTTCGAGCAGCGTCGCGCTGCTCGCGACGAACGCTTCGGACAATTTCATAGATTGGTTTTGCGACCAACCCGAACAGGGTACGGAAGCCGTTGGCGACCGTAGACGCCATTTTAACGGCTCGATATGCGACAGGCGAGGAAAGAGTTTGGGGGCCGAGAAAGTGGCCGATCTGAAACTTGCCTTGTCAGTGGTGTGAAAGCGAAAGGAAAAGAGAGTAAACAAATTCAAAGACTTACCAACCTCAGTTGTCACGCTTTCAAACGAACTATTCTGTTAATTATCAGATTTGTGCACTCCTTGAGAAAAGTACTGCTTACATTTGTCTGATGCGGACGCGATCGAGCTCGGACGCGTTGAGTGCCCAGAAGATGCTCATAATAACAACTATGCACGTGGTACATGCACTAACCTGGTGGGATCTAGTCCATTTCCGGCAACACGTGCAGACCGGCTCTGTTTGCGACGGGTTTGCCTTGCAACGTGGGCTGGTTTTGTGCCCTACCGTACGAGAAGGCTCGGCCCAAGCTTTGACCACGACAATGCTGATGAAGGTTGGAAAACATGACACATTGATGCTGTAACAACCAGTGAAGGTTCGTTATAGCCTTACTGTTACGTGTTCTGACTTATATAACGAGGCACACATGAACAATCTCTCGAGCTGGCATTATATTCTATATACCAAGTCTCAAATGGTGAAACAGGATAGGGTTGCCCTCGACAGCCAACCATCCAATACCAGTGTACACGATCAGCTTTGTGACAACTTCAACATCATATCTCACTCGAGGCTTTTGGATGCCTCCAAACAACTCATTTTTATCCATTTCATCCTGGGCACTATGTTGAGAAGGATTTGCACCAGCATTCGCCCCGGGCGGTGTTACCACAACATATGGTGACAGCACAGCTGAAGATGCACCCATTTGCTCGCGAAATTCCTCGAGGCTCGCTGACCTCTTCCTTGTACGAGTGGCTGTCGTGGAAGCTCCCGAAAAGTAGTCTTTCTCTTTCTTGGTTGATGTCGATGGTACCTCAGCCTCCTTCAGAGAATCTCTCCTCCGCTTTTGCCTGTATGCTAGTGCTTCGTATGCGTCTGCTTCAGATTGTGGACCAATAGAAATGGCACGACGATGACGAAAGTTGTTTAAGAGGTGTGGAATATCTCGAGCAGATGGTATAACGTTATCGTCATCTCGTTGGTCAGGGACTGTTTTGTACTGGGAGGCTGGCTTGAAAAATCGGCGAGGAAGATCTAGTCCGAGTTGCTCGATGACTCGGAATATTGGTGGTAGAGCGCCAAGCAGTGTCGGTTTCATGACAGCTCGCCAGACAAAGATCACAACCACTCCGAGGACTATTCTTGCAGCAACCTTGATCCAGCCCAATTCATGGATGTCGAACGGCACCGTTGACGGATATGCAGCTAACGGGTCGATGTATTGGGTTTTGGCGAAATGCCAACTGCCAAGGTCGATTCCTACAACGACACCAGCAAAAGCGACACTATCGTCGAAGCAAGGACAGTTGTCAGCAGGCTCAGGATGAGTGCGTACGAGCACAAGCACAACCAATATCGAAATGATTAGACCTTGAGCAGACTCCGAGAAGAGCCACTCATCCCTAACTGGGCCCAGATAAAACTGTGTCACAGCGATAAGAGCTCCGAGAAGGCTGCCGCATACCACGTCGAAGAAGCCATGCATACCGCAATACACCCTTCCTAGAACGATTGAAAAAGCATAAAGGTATGCGAGGATCTGCAGATACACCGTCACTGTTGTTGACAGAGTGTTACGCTCGTCGTTGAGGAGCAGTATGGCGAACACTGCGACCGACATGGCATTGGTCGAGTGGGTAGAGGGGAAACCGTATTCTAGAGCAGCAGATCCGGACATCGTAATACGGGTGAGAGGCGGCGATAATGGTCGCGGTAAACACAATAGATCCTTAACAAACCCACTAAAATAGACTCCTGCTGCTAAAATGGTAGTCATTCTGGACGTGTCAGTCCATTCAAATCTCACAGTAGGAGATCGACACTACTCACGCTCTGCCTAGATACGGGTGACCGCACCAGAACAGCATAGGCAGCACAGCCATGAAACAAGTGTGCGTTCCCAGGTTTGCTGTCAGTGCGAAGTAGGTGTCCAGCATCGGACTTCGCATACATCTCTGAAGGTAAGCGACGTAAGGTGTCTCGTAGCGCACGATTGGCAGGAGCCTTTCTCGAAAGTGATATCGCCATTTTGGCAATTTTTGTTTATCTGGAGTGCTCGGTCAGGTCATGGCATCTTCTTGATCGGCGCACAGAACTGACAATGATCTAGGCCAGCCGTGCCAGCATCTAACTTTATTTTGTGCTTCTCCATATCCTTGCCATTGAGGTCGACTTTTCTGCCACAAATTTGTAAACTGTGGAACGTGCTATCGCGTATTTGTGAGCGTAGTTCGTGGACAGTCTGAGGCTCGATTGATAGCGTATAGGAGATAATACTGTGTTGGTTTTTATGCCTGGTCCGAGGCAGTAACAAATTTATAAAGCCTAGCGTAAGATTGTTTTGTTGACCCCTCGATTCTACACATATTGGCACTGCATGTCATGTTACTGGTGTGCTGGCCCAGAAGAACAGAATGGTCACGAGGTTGGAGAGTACAGTATATGTTAACTCAACACAGATATAGAGTAGTCAAGTTCAATGGCCAAAATCTGCTCTGACAGCTTGAAGACATGAGCTCTGAACCTCTGATTCGAGAGTAGCATGTGTAAAGAGTGCATGTACCGTGTAACCTGACCCACTATGAAATCAATGGATCACATTAATTACTGCACCAATCTCAGTTGGCGGTATGGACATGTAGAGGCACAGCTATTGTGCTAATCGTTGGGCATCGGATTCAACAGCATGTGCAGTGAAATATCCCGTATTGGCAATATGAGATGTATCGAAGTCTCAACACAGAAATAGATTTGCATTCTCACCTATCTCAGAAACTTGGCCAAAATATGGACGTGGTTAACCTTTGCTTGAAGGATCTACTCGAGTGTTACACCTTGATTGCAAACAACAGATTGCGGAAGCATGCAGAGACGATCGTGTAACAGGATATTGTTCAGGTAGGGATAAATGCAGGTGTGTCTCATCTTATGGAGACTGGGTCTGGTTGCCGGTGCAACAGCCAAAGTCAACAATGGACACCAGATATCAGTCTTGGTGTTAGCTGCATTATACACGCGGAGCATGACCTTAACATTGATTGGGAATATTAAACTTGAGCTATCGCCAAACACTCCGTCGCATTCACTGCTTGTTATTGTCCAACACGAAATCACTACTTTATTGCCGTCTTTACTGGTAGCACAGAATAGCGCAAATAAACATGGCTACGCAAACACAATCACATAGCCCTTTCACCTCTTCAGTCATATCCGAGAAGACCGTCTCGTCACAAGTAACGCCATTATCTCCCAGAAGGACAACTCGTACACACAGCGACAGAAGCAGCGGCGAGGCTGCAAGTACATTTAGTAGCAGTGCAAATATGTCCGAAGCCACAAATATCACACAACCTCCGGCGTACTCTAAGAAGTTTGTGGTAGTTGGAGATGGTGGATGTGGCAAGACGTGTTTGTTGATCAGTTACTCTCAAGGCTATTTTCCAGAGGTACGCGCGATATCATCTAGTACTTGCGTGCTGAGCTAACAGTATGGTTGCAGAAATATGTACCAACAGTATTCGAGAACTACATCACACAAGTCACACATAAAGCATCAGGGAAGGCAGTTGAACTTGCGCTATGGGATACTGCTGGACAGGAAGAATACGATCGACTCCGACCATTGTCATACCCAGAGACCGACCTCTTGTTCGTCTGCTTCGCCATTGATTGTCCGAACTCGCTAGAGAACGTGATGGATAAGGTAAAGACTATGGTAATCAGCATGACTTTCAAAAGTTAACATCGCTCAGTGGTATCCTGAAGTCCTCCACTTCTGCCCTACAACACCTCTCATCCTCGTCGGCCTCAAATCCGATCTCCGTACTAAGCGTACCTGCATCGAGCTTCTCCGAACACAAGGTCTAACCCCAGTAACACCAGAACAAGGCGAGGCTGTCGCAAGACGAATGAACGCCAAGTACATGGAGTGCTCGGCCAAAGAACAGAAGGGCGTTGACGAAGTCTTCGAGCTTGCTATCAACACTGCTGTGAAAGTGGAAGATGCCAGCTACGAGACCAAAGCACAATTGCCAGGCAAGAGGGTGAAGAAAGCGAAGAAGAGATCTTGCAAGATACTCTAGACGTTGTTTGAGGATTTGCGTCTTGGTTGCTTCAAATTTGTATTTCTGTTCAGAGCCAACACTCGCATATGTTGTTGAGCTTAATGGTACACGATCATGAGGGCGTTCAGAGACACGGACAGGCGTTGAGCTGGAGGTTATCGCTCTAGGAGGCTTCGTTGGCACATCTATCACCCTCTGACTGGAAGAGGATTATCTGTTCATAGACCATGACATCTCTTGCTGTCTTGCTGGTTGGGAACTTATGGCTGGCAGCCGATTGACCACTCGCGAAACGACTGGTTGTCTGTACATCAAATGCTAAAAGTTAGTCATCCATCATCGCCATTTCTTCCATCAGTTTGTTCCTTTGCACCGGGTTCCTCTGCTGGTTGAGCTGTTCCTGTCACATTTTCAAACTGGCTCCATAAAGCTTCGACCTGGGCAAACTCATTGCCAATCTAGAAATGATTTGGGTCAGGTACTTGCCGGCACGGTCTCGTTCAGTGTAAGCTACTCACCTCAATGATCCCTTCCAAACTTCGATTCAATGCATTAATTTGAGCTAGGACATTTTCAAGTGACTATGCTACATCAGCCCATGTTTCGCGAGCTATGTCTTCGTCCGTGGTGACATTCTGAAAGCCAAGCTGCGAACCAAAGCCCCGTATAGATTTCTAGTGTTATGGCACTTACATCTCCAATTTGCATAACCAGTTCAGCACGGCGAGCCTCGAACTCAGTTGGTCCTCGTCCTCCGCCTTGAGTGGTAGCCTGGCCCGACATTCTTGTGATAGCCGAATATGATAGGATGTGGTATCACGCCAAATAGACGACGCGGATAATCTTCCACATGTACGGTTAGGTGTACGATCAGACGTGTCTCAGATTAAGGTTGGCTTGACTTTGCGCCGTTGCGCTTGAGGAGCCAGTGACGGTAGGGTTATCGTACTGTATGGATACCAGTTTGATATCTTATTTGGTGGGTCACGCAAGGTTGAGCTTGAGAGGGCCAAAAGAACTGCGGGATGCCTTACAGGTACAGTACAGCTGACACTTGCATTTTGAACAAAAGTGCCTTCATTTAGAATACGAAGTCGTGTCTTGGCCAAGGTAGCTGCCGGCTTGCAGCATATTGAACTTGGCATTGATGTGTTCACGACTACAGTTTGATCATTAGGCAACGATTTTCTTTGTCTTAGCTGGCTATTGAGGTGTATATAGTACTAATTCAGGTCCAGCGCTGCGTTACAGCACATATGCAGATGACCAATAATAGCCAGAGGCACGACCTCATTTGGGCCACACAGACAAAGGTCTTCAACACCCGTTCTCGACAGGGATCCAAGCTGCTAACCACTGGCATTGTACTACCGTCCTCCATCTAAGCTGAACCTTACACAGATACCTTCCAGATTGGGCTCGTACTCCTTCACTTGTTGAGTATTTCCAGGTACGAGCATTCCTGGAGATGCGATGAGCCAATCGTGCGACAGCGTGGGCTTCCCCGCAAATCGGAGGAACTCATCAATCCATGCCGCTTTCACGTGTAATGACAACAGCGGCGCCGAAGCTACCTAGTACCTATGTCATCCTCCGGTAGATCCTCTTTGATGTGCATGGACCGCGGGATGACAGGACTATAATAAAGCTATCGAGCCTGCAGCTAAGCTTGGGCTTTTTCCCGAGGTTGCAAAGCTCTGATACAAGTTTCTACAATCATGATTTCAACGTCGCCAATCAGCCTGTTGGTCCTTCTCAATGCTGCTCTGACCGCGGCTGCACCAGCTCGGAGAGCTACTAATCCCTACGCACCAGTAACAGGAACATGTCCGTCGAATCAGCTAGTACGACAAGCTAACGGAATCTCTTCTGCCGAGGCCACCTACGTCGCACAACGATACCAGAAAGCTTCCCAAGCTCTGGAATCATGGCTGAAGAGCGTTGATGCGGGCTTTGAAGCCGGCCAAGGCAGCTGGGGAGACTGGAGTGGACACAACAAACGCCAATGGTCTGACTGGCAGCAGCAGGGTAGAGCGCCCGTCATCGCATTGGCCTCAAGTGGTGGTGGTTATCGTGCTCAGCTTTCGGGTGCTGGTGTCATCAAAGGCTTCGATGGCCGTGAAGCGCCTCAAACGGGAGTTAGTGGCGTGTATCAAGCTCTCACATATGAGGCAGGTCTATCAGGCGGTTCCTGGTTACTGTCTTCCATCGCTGGAAACAACTGGCCAACCATCTCCTCCCTCCAAGCTAACCTGTGGGAGACCGCTCTTCAGGACAGTCTTCTGGTGCCCGCAATCCTGGTTTCGCAGGCAGCTAGCCCAATTTATAACGCAGTGGAAGCTGATGTCCAAGCTAAAGTCGCTGCTGGGTTCGAATCATCCATCATCGATTCGTGGGGTCGCGTACTTTCGTACGGCCTTCTCTATGGCACTGATGGTGGCGTCGCAGATACGATGAGCGGTATTGCTGCCAACTCAAACTTCACATCATACAACGCACCCTACCCTATCATTACAGCTCTCGGATCTGACACCACTATTGACGGCATCTGCATTCCCCAGAAAAACGGGACGCAATACGAATTCCACCCTTACGAGTTCGGATCATGGGACACTGGCGTCGATGCCTTCGTTGTCACAGAATATCTCGGCACTAGCTTCTCCGCCGGCAAACCAACCGGCAACTGCGTCACTCACTACGACCAACTTGGCTACGTGCTCGGCACGTCCTCCAACGTCTTCGGCTCAAGCTGCAGTGCCCTCCCAGGCAACAAGTCTGCCGACGCCACTACGGTCTCCCTCGCCGAAAACCTCGTGTATCTAGCTTCACCCAACGCACCAGGTGTCCCGGAGGCAGGAATCTTCGGCCTATACCCAAACCCCTTCCAAAACTTTGCCTCCTCACCACACGTCGCATCCCAAAAGACACTAGAACTCGTCGACGGCGGTGTAGGCGTCGCATCCCAAGGAGTCCCTATCTGGCCATTCCTACATCGTGCCATCGACGTCCTCATCGTAAACGACAACGACGCAGACACAATCGACAACTTCCCTAACGGCACTGGTGTTCTCGACACATACAACGAGGCCGTTGCCGCCGGTCTAACAACCATGCCCGTGATCCCATCAGCCGCAACCTTTGCCGCGCAGGGCCTCAACAAAAAACCCACTTTCTTCGGATGCAACACGAACAACACACTGACAGTCATATACATCCCAAACACTGCCTATTCATTCCCCAGTAACCAGTCCACGAACAAGATTCAGTACTACGTCAACGAGACAGACGGCATGATCGCGAACGGAGTGCAGATTGCGAACTACGGTGGTAAGGCCGATTGGCCGCTGTGCTTGGCATGTGGATTTATGAAGAAGAGCGGTGAAGCCCTGCCGGCTGGATGTACGGCGTGCTTCGCAGAGTACTGCTACAATTAAGCTGGTGGCAGAGAATACGCACTTTAGAGATATGTTAGGTAGAAATGCCTCGCCCAGGAGTGAAGGTTAATTTACATAACTCTGATATCACCCATCCAAGTGCACTTCTCGACTTGTTCATCATATGAAACACCCACCTACGTGGGCAGTGGATATGGGACGCTGCATGTACAGTACTGTATTGTACTTGTGGGAGCGCCTGGGCTCTTGACGGAGCGAACGTAGCGACGTGAAGCAGTGGTTGTAGATACCTATATAAACTGTAACGAAAGTAATGAAACTCTTTTGATCTCGCTGAATTCTTCTTCCTCACGATGCTTGTTTGTTGTTGTTGTAAACTTTTCTACCCACACACGTACGTACGTATATAGGTATAGATCGAGGTCGAACAATCAAGATTGCCAGTGCCATCTGCGCTATGTACGGGGTGTATTGCTGACGAGTAAACAAGTAGGTACTTACACCCATTACAAGGGGAGTCTGATTAACAGGTTCGTTACCTGTTCGACTACACATCTTTACAAATCTACAGCGACACCATCTCTAAGCACCGTAGCCTTACGGAGGGTTCCAAAAGATTATGAGCTCTTCTCGCCGTACATAAGGCACGGCTCCCATACTATATCACGTAGGTACGTACGTATGTATGTCCTAAGTGTCACTTGCAGCTGAGATACGTACTGTACATGGTCCCCACTTCAACGCTCCAGGAGCAGGGTCTGATGCGATAGATGGAGTGCGTACTACGTATTATAGAAGGAGCATTACATGAGCACAGGACGTTGGAATTGCTGTGCGTGTATGATTTATACATTCATACATATTTCACGATCAATGTAAGTACGTACTTAGGTACAACAGCAGATTGAGACGGCTCAATGAAGTTTGAATCGTGATTCTTCTGATAGTGAGCTACTATCATTCACCGTCATCGTCGTCAACGTCGTCATCGACTGTATGTAGAATCAGTTTCGGAACCACTGCTGTGCTCGTCGTCGTACTGCTCGTTGATTCCATCACCGTCACCTTCACTGTGTTCTTCCTCTTCATCGTCGTCACTTCCATAGACATACTCCGCAGATACTTCACCCCAAAGCAAGCACAGCGGATGAGGTAGCCCTTGCCAACCCTCCGGTTGCTCTCCCTCGCCCGGTCTCACATTTCTGTAATACCGTGACGTCAAATCGCATTTGTCCAGAATCTCTAATAGATCCATCCCCTCCTCGTCATGGACTGTCATGATCCTTCTCACGTATTGATCTGGCGAATAGTGAATACCGTCCCTGTCGACATACAGGTATCTTTCGTCCTTTTCTGTATCACGGGAGATGTTCAGTGCTTCGACCATAGCACCGGTCACATCGGGCCCGCTTTCTAGTGCATAATGCAGGACTGTCTTGCCGCGGTATTTCATGCTGGATCGGTTTGAGCGGCGAGAATTCTCATTGATTGTTTCTGTCGAGCAGGGAAGGCTACTTCTCCGTTCGCAACTGTGCAGCATGGCATGTAAGTTGATGAGCATAGTATTGCTAGAGGAGTTAGCATGTTCGTGTTGGCGTCTCGATGGTTTGAATCATGACCGTTGGCGAGGAGCCATTTGATGAGGTTCGGGAGTGCGAAGTGAGCTGCTAGGTTTAGCGTGCCGTCGTTTGGCCTGTAGTTGAAACTCAGGAGACGGAAGGCTTCGAAGTTGCCCGTGTATATTGATGCTGTCCGCAGCTCCAGGTCGTTGGTGTTTTCCGGGACATCGGGGTCCGGCTCTTCTGCTTCTGGATAGGCTGCTAGATATGTGAATCTCGATTCGAGCATGGTGTGTTCCATGACTCCGCTTCGATCAAGATCGATCAAGGCTTCAAGAACTTCAGTCCTTGTGTCGTCGATGATACATGCGAAGGCTGCGGAGACCATGTTTATCGGTGTTGAGTACGCCGGAAGTGCTGTGTATATTGTTAACAACATCTGAAGACTGGACAACCAGTCGAGCAACGAACCCTTCTTTTTTCCGTGAGAGAGAAGTGTCAAAATCACATTATTGCCTATTCTGGGCTTGGACGAGCGGATGGCCCATATCAAAGCGGCGCAAGCGTAAAACGCGTATGAGTTAAATTGTAGTTGATGAAAATGGTTTTGGTCAGCTCTAGAATGGTATCATGTGCAAGCAGGGCATCATAGTACTGTGCCTCGGCCCCTTTCCAGTGTTTAGATTTGTACAATTTCTAAGCTCTCTTGAGCTTGTCTTGTTGCTGTGGTGCTCGCGATTCAATGGTGTAGTCACTGTAGGTAAATCGTGTTACTGATTGTTATTAGGGCTGCGGTAGGAACGATCACAGATCATCCTGTGATTGTACAGTGATCCGTTGATTGTAAGGTTCTCACAGTCAGCACTGCCTTCCTTAAGGAGCAGGCATCACTTTTCGATTCGAAAATTGGTGTAACGTTGGACGTATCAAGGCTCGGTCATCTCAGCTACTACTGTAGGACCGCTAAGTCCATGGACTCGGAAGTAGCTCTCGGCCGAAGCGCTCGGCATCACTGGCAGTCAGTAATCTTAACACTGAATTGCACTTCGCAGCTCCTCGAACGCGTGCATTATTAATCACGGGACTGTCCTGTCATTGTGCT
>Ga0115842_100343_pt1 | contig 18414 bp, 20 predicted proteins | sample InSIn2SAF170_2_FD_83856 | JGI IMG/M metagenome (GOLD analysis project Ga0115842, IMG submission 83856)
CCATGAGCATTGGGTGAACTCCTTATTAAACCTGTTGTCTTACATGCTTTCCTGTTATGTTTTCTCTAACTGCCTTAGTGTCTGCATATTTTGCAATCTTATCGATCCATTGCATAAAGTAACATAGGCACATCCATGCACATGAGTCTGTAATACCTTTAATTCTTTGTCCTGGATAAATTCCAAATCACAAAAGCACCTCAGCCCTTGGTTAGGGTTGAGAAAAGGCGATTATAATAGATCGTGAAGGCCTCATAGGTCAGGGCAGTGCACAAAGTGACCTGTGCAAAGCCATTCATAGCTAGACTAAATCGACCCCTCAAACATCTCAAGGGTGCGGAAACTTGGTTCCAGCATCCCCCCATACTGCTTCAGGTGAGACCTCAGTCTGCACTCTCTGGGCTATTGCCAAAAGGGCCAGTAGTGTAGGGATTTGTTTGGCTAAGTAACTCTGAACCTAGGTCAAGCCCCCTCAAGCCAACAAATGGTTCCATTGCCAGGACCAAAATCTGCATAGAGATCTCTGATGTTGAATCATTGGAATCCAACTAAGAAGGAAATTGAAGGTTAGTTGGACAGGAGGATTCATTACTGAGTTCATGGTGGATACTTCAGTCAACTATAGTGAGGTATAGTGACACTTTCTCAAAGGACTGCGAGGTATGTACATAAGGTATCTAAGTATTTGGATTAAAATGTTATTGTGTGGAAAGAGGGTTATGAAATTACCTTGATGTTCGGAGCTACGGGAAGTGGAAAAACCTACAAAAATGAAGGAAGTAAGGGACCATAGAATAGCCCTTTGATTTCACCTCTACGAATGGATGAGGAAGAGCTCATGAAGGTCTTGTCGCTAAGTGTGATCAATTTGATAAGGTAGAGGATTCCACGCATACCACCTCCTACCCACACCGCCACAAGGTTCACCACCAACACCTCCATCTTCACCCATACCACCTTCGCCACCATCACGAGCCAATATGGAAAGCACGATAAAGTTGCCTGTATTCAAGGGAGTGGGCAATGAGGACCCAGACCAATTTTGGTTCATCATATGAGCCATATGGGAAGCATAGGGAGTTATAGATGACAATATAAAGAAAGTGACACTGGTTAGCACCCTTCAGGACTGCGCACTGACCTGGTATATTAAGCATTCTAATGACAATCCGAATGCGGGAATCACGGATATCCAAGCAGTGCTAAACATAGAATTTAGCAAGCCAAAGTCTGAAGCACAATCAATCATTGGGTTCAAAGAAATCACAAAGCTACTAGGTGAAACTCCTTGGGAGTTGGATCAGAGAATGAAGTGTATGATTCATGAAGCTAATACGAATCTGACGGATGGACAACATCCTGAATGGATTGTAGCATCGTTAACGCCACATCTAAGGAGCGCGCTATCACAGTAGAAGTTAACAACTCAGGAAGAGGCCTTAGAGATCACGATGAGGTTGCATGAGACCCTAGTGCAGAATCTTAACTTGGGAGTTTAATAGATCCACACGCAATTGAAAAACTTATGCCTTGAGATGCAGAGTCTGAAACAGGATAGGAAAACTCACTTGGAAGTGTGTGAAGATGTATGGTGAGTAAAATGCAAGGGCCAGGGTCATGATAAGGACCATTACATGATGTTCACAAATTACCACGCAGGAGGAGGACCAATGCCATTAAGGTTAGAAGCACAAGAAGGACCTACCGCAATGCTTTCTTTGTGGTGTGCGATTTGTCAAATAGGAGGGAAACATGCTATGAACAACTTCCATTTGTTACAAAAGTATACACAAAATTTGTAGGAATTGTTCTATAACTTTTGTAGGTCAGTAGGACACGATGAGTGCACTTGTAGAAGCTATAAGTTAATGATGGATAGAACTCCCACCTATAGGGTTCAGGCTAAAACACGACCCCTAGACCAAAATGCAAGAGTGGCGCGGATAGGATTTCAGGGATGCAGACGAGGCCAAGGTGGAGGAGGACCTGGAAGAGGTCACAAACAACTGATATACTACAATTGCAGAGGGCCAAGACATTATGCCCAGAATTGTACGAACCCAACATTTCCATCGTGTCTGTACTATACCTTGTTTGATCATGAGATAGAATATTATCCTATGTTGATAGCTAGGATATGCAACAAGGGAGTGCTACCTCCTCCCCTGACTCAGAACCTACAAATGATGAGGTCTGAGCCACGCGAGGAAGATAAAAATGTTAACATTGTGCTCTGAAGTGGAATCACGATGGGAGATGACAAAGGTAAACATCCTAAAGATAGTTCTTGGGTTCACAAAGCTCCGGCAAAAGAAGCAGGGTTTGATTTGGAGCGCACTTAGGAAACCTTCATGGAAGCTAACAAGAGCTTCGCTGATGCCTCCACTTAAGGAAGAAAAGATAGACTGGAGCCGAGAATGGACCCATCTATGATTATGACATTCCTAGAAACATGCATGAAGCTACTACGCGATAGTAAGGTTGTAAAGGGACTGGAGGAACTCATTAACAGATGTGCTAGGACCACGCTAGGAGAATCGTGTGTAGTCCAAAAGATTGGAAAGCATAAGATGAGAACGGGGAGAGAAATGAGGTTAGCTGTGCAAATTGGAGAACATGAGATGGACCAAGTAATTCTGGATTTAGGATCGGATGTGAATGTTTTGTCAAAGCTGACTTGGGAGTGCATGGGGAGGCCTACACTACAATGGTATCCTATTTAGCTTCGAATGGCAAACCAGCAAAAAATAATACCCATGGGGCGATTGCAGGGAATCACTATGGATATTGAGGAAGCGAGCGCACTAGCAAACTTTGAATTAATAGAGATTGTTGATCACAACAATCCCTACCTCATGCTCTTAGGAATTGATTGAGCCACTAACATGAATGGGATGATTAATCTGAAGAAGCGAAAGATGAATTTTGAGAAGTCTCTGTGCATAGTTATACCCTTGGACCCTACTTAAGGACCATAATATATAGAGCCGGTGTGCGACTATGAAAGTGATGATGATTTGGATTGCATCTACAAAATAACTACGTGAGAGTAAGATTGGGTAAATCCCACCGAGGACGGATGGATCTCGTGGGAGCGCGAAAACTCCTGTACTTTGGATTTTGATGAGGAGATAAAGCGATGGAAAAACCGGTTACACGAGGTAAACACGTTGAATTGTAATATGATGACAAGATCACTGCACTACATATCGACAGAAGTAAGGTACCTACCTACTTATGATGGGTTAAGTGAGGTAGATACCTTCTTGGATAGATTTGAAAAATAAGTGCCAGAAAAGCAATGTCTCCAGGCCTCGAATTAGGTACTGCGCACTACACCCGTGAGGTTATGGGGTATGCAGAAAGGGAGCTTTAAGGGCTGGCACAAATGTAGAAGGATGATGCACACATGGATTGGGAAGCATAAAGTGTGATTAATAGGTAAATACAATGGGTAAGATGATCCATGTGCACATTTAACTAGGTGGATACAGGCATATGGAAAACAATCTACGTAGATGTGCATGAACTCTGCACTGATAGGTATGGTCACTAAGTGTGTGTTGGGGGGACAGATGTGTAGTTGGCTCTTAAGGTCGGATAGACAGTATGTGGAAAGAACAGTCGCACAAAAGGCTATCCACGCGAAAGCAGTTGGTAAGGTGTGCAACATGCTGAACAAAGTAAGCAACGCGCAGTGAAGTGGTTGGGACCTGTGCGTACTCAATCAGATGCCTTTTCAATTGGTCGATAGAGTAGAAGCTGTAATGCCTATGGAGTCTATCATGTCTAGTCCATGCATATTGGCGCTCATAGGGGTAACAGACTGCAGAGCACTAGAAGAAAGGTTCGTGTAGTTGGAAGAGCTTGAAGAAGAATGGTTGGGACTCGATGAAGAGATCTAGCAGGGTGATCTTAGGCTCTAAGAACTCATGAATGAAAGAGTTCAGTTGAGGGAGAAAAGCACCATGGGTGGAAGCAGAAGTGAAGAAGCTTGAGGAAGGAATATAAAAGGTCTTCCTTAATAAAAATACCATGGTGATAAAGCAAGAGGAGCTCGGTTATGTTGATGAACTTAGGGACTACCATGGAAAGTTTATCAGCTTGATGCATGGGATGGGACCGTATGTTATTAAGGTCATAGATGGTGGTGTGGTGTAGTTGGTGAAGTTAAATGGTGAACTCTTTCTAGGAAAAGTAAACGATGGTCAGTTGAAGCCATATCCAAGCAGATCGGCCACCTCACTTACCGTAGGAAGCATAGTCTTAGCGCTCCAGGTAGCTGAAAGGAGGTGAGGGACTATAGACTACTTTGCCCAAGAGTTGCGTGATGTTAGGACTGCATGCAGTAGCAAGGTGTTGCAGCGTCCATGACTACACAAGGCTAGCTATGCTGCCACGCAGGTTGGCTAGAAAGTGACTGTTTCAGTCACTATTCATGATGTAATGCTTGGCTTGAGATCAAATGGAGTGGGCGGCAAGCATTTAAGGCAAACATTATGGGCTAGATTTGGTAAAATCTACTACCAGGGGAGAATTAATGGACTGGATTTGGGAGGAACAGTCAAATTCAAATTCAAAAGGTGCTATAAATTGCAAAGGGCTACCCAGCAAACAACACTTGGCCATTTGAGAATTGAGCTATTATGCATCCTGAGATTCAGTAACTCTGATCTATTTAATTCTTTGAACTTGAAGGAATTATTTGATCACCTACCTAAACCATTGAGAGATTTTTGGAACAATAGTATGACCATGCCAGAGGAAGCAATTGACATCGAAGTGATGACTGCTAAAGAGGCCGTGCAGGCCATGACGATAGGAGATGCCCCAGAAAGCATCGGGATAGTTGCAGAATCCCTGAATCATTGTGCATACTGAGGCCTTAGAAAGACAAGCAACCTATGGTACCAGTGCATGTGTCCCCTAGAAACCCGCTGAGAACTAAATTGACCATGGCAGAAAAGGGGAAGGTGATTAAATTGGAAGTCGATGAGGAGGAGGAAGACCTTGAGGAAATCTTGGTGGAAGAGGAGGAGGATGAAGAAATGGAGGAAGAAACCGAGGGTGCAGACCCTCTGATAAGGTTGTCCATGTTTTTTCCTCAACAGAAATAGAAAGCAAGGGTGCCCAAGGACCTAAATGAGAGAAAAATCTCTCTACAGACTCTATTGCTCCCTGATGATATCATATTTGAAGGAGTGCACTTGGATGGGTGCTGGATCTAAAGTTTGAAGATTGGGATCTTGCAGACCACGATAAATTTCCACACTTGGAAATCACATAGCTAATGCAGGCAAAGAAAAGTATAGCAGCAGGAGTCATAGAGTTTGAGCCACACAAGTGGTTGCGAGGAGTAGAAAAAACAGGGTTGTTGAACCTGCTTTGGGTGCTGCATTATCATCGTGCCCCAATAACTATTTTTGGCATCAGGAAGCTGCTCTTCCTGGTGCATGGTGTATGTTTGTGGCTGGAGGAGCCCATCCCCATCATGAACCACCTAATCCATAGAATTACTTGACTCCCTTTCAAGGTCAAGGACTCAGCAGATATTTCGAAGGGTGAGTAACAATCTGGCCATTGTGGAGGCCATGAAGAAAAAATTCAAGTTGGAGAAGAAGAAGAGAGGGTACGAAATCTCCAGTATCAACACCAATGCAGTCAAAGTCACGATATATATACTGGCTGGCAAGGTTATGCAAAAGTGTTGCGTAGATGAGGTTCTCACGTTGGTGGTTGCATTTGGCATTTTGTGTGCAAAGGGGATCTAGTTTAACTAGTCGGAGTACTTGTGCAAGGAGTTCCTAAAGAATTTCCATGAGGCACAGGAATAGGGGAAGACTTTCCACTGTGCGTGGATTCTCCTATCCATAGTGTTGGTGGCTTGGGAATTTCTTGAGGAAAACCAGTTCCCAACGATTACGAAGGATCTTCTAGAGGCAACGAAGTACACTTCGTTGTGGGCAACTAAAGATGCACAGAGGATCAAAGACATCAAAATATTCTAGGTATTCATGGAGATGAACATCAGAATGGGGATTAACCACAAGCCACGGTTATCACCCACTGTCTATAATAGTCTATAGAGCTTTGCGGAGTTCAAGGCAGACTTCCATCACATATATATCCGGGCACACAAGGACCCCGTGAAGCAATGGAATGAGCTCCCCTACCTAGCCACGGACGATGTCATATTTGATGTGCTTGAGTCGTGGCCACCAGAGTGGCGTGCTCCATCCAGCTCCATAGTGGAATCAGAGAAGTTCGTTGCACAAAGGAAAAAGGAGGAGGTACAATTGTGGATGGTGCAATTGGAAGAGAAGAGAAGAAATGAAGCGGCAACAACCAAGGCGCAGGTGGCGTGCGACGCCACGAAGGTAGCAGCAGAATAGCAACAGGAAGCAGAGAAGGAGCAAGAGGGCCAGAAGTTACCATTTCCTAAACAGGAGCCTGAAACAGAGGAAGGTGGGGCGGACCCATAGACAGCGTCTACACAGCTAAAGCGACAGCACCCAAGAGAGAAAGTGGGGCAATGAAAGAAGTCATAATCCTCCGAGACTTATTTCGACCCGATCACCCTCACTAAGGGGGATATGCATGACATAGAGGAGATGGTGCGTGACATCAATGTAGAGTCCCTCCTGCAGTTTGCAGAGGAAAATCAAGTGGTATTGGGAACCCTCCAAACATAGATATAGGAGTTGCATGTGCACACTCCTCAGGCTGGTACTCTATCGACTAGCCTCGCGTAGGCACAACTGCGGCTGAGGAAATGTTGTGTGCCCACACAACCAACACTATAGTGCTACCAGAGGGGGCACTAGTTATAAAAAATGAGGCTGACAATCCTATGGTCAATGCGCTGAAGGGAGTTGGGATAAATATGGCTACGCTCCCTCGGGAGACGCTGTATGTGTTGCAATATGGGGTGACTGTAGAACTGTGGGCCAGGGAGAATCACATGCTCCAGGTGATGAGCGAACAATGAATTAACATGGAACAACTGAGCCTATAGTGCGACGAGGTAGTGGTGCAGAACTGAAAAATTGTGTAGGTGGTTGAAGAAGCCTACCAGATGGTCCCTCAGTTGGCCATCCCAATAGAGACACCAGCAGAGGCGTGCATCTAGAGGCTAGCAGCAAGGCTGCACAAAGCAAAGGAAGAGATGGCTAAGGTTCAGCTAGAGCTGAACCTTCAAATAGATGAGTTGCAATTAAAGACATAACCTTCAACTCCATTAGAGGTGAGGAAACAACGCACTAGTGCCATTACAATGGGAATAGTGGAGATCAACAGTGCAGTGAAGGACTGCACCAAATTATTTGAAGAGTCGTTTGAGGTCCTCACCACTTTGTAGGATGACCCGAACATATAGCACTTAGAAACAAAGGTGCGTGAGATGTAGCAAAAGTACGATGATATATAAGGGACTGTGCAGACGATTACATAGAGGCTCACATGGATGACATAGTCAAAAGTGCTCAAGGAGTGGGTAGATGCAGCGCGACATAAGGAAGTAGTTTTGATGGCGTGCATCCAACCATGGATCGATGAGGCCTTCATCATTACAACCTCGATTGAAGCCAAGATCCCACAGATGCAGGGAACGAAGGAATAGATGTAGGGAAGTAGTTTAGGTACCATGGTCTCTGAACAGTGCGTCTAGGAGGTATAACAGGTAGCCACTCAGTGTGTTGCCGATCTTGCAGTAGTCTAGGCAGAGTTGGGAGGTCTCTGCATAAAGATCTCCACACCAACAGAGTGACTCAAGGGTGAGTCATGATGTTTGTTTTGGGGGCCTATTGGGCGTGGATCCCCCAAGGGATGTTTTGGGGCATAAAACCTAGATTTTGACTAAATATGATGTAAAGACTCCATGTTTTGTGGACACGGATTGCGAGCTTATAAATGAGTCATAGGGTTGTCTGCCATCATTTTTGTAATGTAATTTCACTTTGGAGATTTACCCATGGTCCACAGACCATGGGATTGTATAAATAGAGCGAGGCTCTAAGTTGTAAATAAGACAAAAGGAAGTCATGAATGAAGGATGGAGAATTGAGTCTTATCTAAGTGTAGAGTTGAGTTTTTGGGTCGTAGAGTAGGAGAAGGCTCTACAGCTGAGTGAGCAGAGGCCTAGTAGTCCATAGCTGAGTGTGTGGAACCCTGTAGCTTACTACGTAGGGTGAGTCGAGTCTGTAACCATTGAAGAAGTAATAAAGAGAAGTTTCATATCATTTCTGTGTATCTTTTCCCTATTTTGTGCATTGAATGTATTGGGTATAAATTGAAATTTCACTATTTATCTGGTGTGTGAACTTATATGATTGTGTTGATTAAGTGAATATAAGATAAAGTATCTGTTTACACGAAGTTAACTAATAATTATAAGAAGATAAGTAAGATCCATGGTGTAACTTGGGGAAGTAGTACAAATTGCTACCTTACTAGCACAAAATCACCTCAGCCCTTGGTTAGGGCTACACAAAGGTGATTATAACAGATCACGAAGGCCTTGCAGGTTAGGATAGTGTGTGAAGTGACTTGTGAAAAGCCATTCATAGCTGGATTAAATCGACCCCTCAGACATCTCAAGGGTGTGGAAACTTAGTTCCAGCATCCCCCCATACTGCTTCGGGTGAGACCTCAGTCCGTGCTCCATGGGCAGTTGCCGAAAGGGCTAGTAGTGTAAGGACTTATTTGGCTAATTAACTCAGAACCTGGGTCAAGCCCCCTCAAGCCAACAAATCCAACTACAATTTCTGCTAAAAATATGGGTGCACTTTTCATCAAAAATATCTAAACAACCTTGTCCATTAGGCTACGGTTTGGTGGTGAGTTTTGGGGAGATTTTCATGAGAATGACCCAGGTTCAAAACCTAGTAGGTATATTTCCAGGATAATGTGGCTACCCAAGTCTCTCCTAGGTATGAAGTGGGGTTAATGTGATAACACTAGTTCAATGATAATGTAGAGGTGATATTAACAATGACCCTTATGCTATTGGGGTTTGCATAGATGAGCCCATATGCATGTCACACATGAATTTGATCAATAGATTTAATTAAGGAGTTTGACCCTTTCCAGTCAAAAGGCCTTTGACCAAACAAAAACAATAATAATCCAGTCACATAATCACATAGAGTGTAGTCAGTATTTAGCATTGTTAACTCCAAGCCAAGCTGTGTACAAAAAAATGCAAATGCATATGGTATTCTTTTAGTTTACACATCTGCCTTAACACTAGTAATAATGCTAGCACCTAGATCCATTGGCACTAAAAGTTTTGAACGAATTATATAAAATCTTCCACCTACCCTATCTCATGCTTCCAAAATAATTACATGACAATTTAGCTGTTACAAATGCCTAGCAACTACTAGTCGAGAAGGCCCTGCAACAATAACAATTATTCTTTTCCAACTTTTAAAAATATAATTTACATCATTGGCCGCTGATACTGCATTTAACTTTGCTTCTTATTTATCAGTTTGTAAGTCCAATTGCAAATCACATTTATGAATATTATGCAAAACTATTGCGTTATCAATATCACTAAACTCATTTTCACCATAAGAATATTTTATCAAGTCCAAAGCATAATGAACTTTGACCAGTGGATCCACTTCAAATTTTACTCCATGATCCATTCCTGAAAAAATTTCATTTTCAGTCCCACCAAATCCAGGAGTGTCCCTTATTCCTAGTTCCTCATCATATTTGCAATCAATAGTAGATTCAATGGCCACCTCATTTTTCACAACAAAAATTCTCACACCCTCTGCAACTAAATTATATGTTGTATGTGGTGCAACAATAGGGGTTTCATATATTTCCATAATACCACATTGTTCTGAATATTTTTTATCTAATTTTGTTGACCCAAAACAATTATTTGCAAATTTGTTTCTCTTCACATCTTCCACATTAAGCAACATTTTTTGGTCTTCACCTTCTAGCTAAATTTGATTCTGTAAACATCAAAGGTTTTACTCATAAACCTTAATTTGGCCAGAAATGATAGAAGCCTCCTCTTCTTCATCATCCATTTTATCTTTGCAATTTTTTATCTGCATACTCTCCTTTGAAAGCTTTAGTTTTGGCTCAAAATCATCTTTTGTCTTTGATTTTTTCAGTGCAATACCAACATTTATATGCCCCTACAGCATTAATCGTGCACACTGTGAACCAAAAGTTTTCTTCTAATTAGATTTAGATTTTTTTAAGGTTATAATAAACATATGGAAATGCACAGTTATAGAAAATGTGAAATAGAAGCTTAACATGACAAGTATACAAAGTAAGTAATTCCCAACAAATCTAATTCCATATATGATGGACCAACTAATACCCAGGGAAAATTTTAACGATGGAAAACTATATTGTAGTTTTAAAACATTGGTGAACCTCACTAGTCCCTAATATCCAAGCTATAAAATGTTTATTGACGTATTTGTAAAATTATTTAGATTTATAATTATTTTATATATACTATCTATATAATGTTGGCAATTTTTAAGGTAAAATAATTTTATATTGTAAATTTTGGGCAAATAATTTTTATAAAAAATGGAAACTGGTGAATTTGTTTTTGGAAAACTCATGGAAAATTAGCCCACCTACGAATATTAGCCCCTAAAATTTTCCATGCTAATACCATATCTGTCAAAGTACTATCAACTATTACCACTAGTGTCTACATACATGAAGCACCAACATTGCATAAACTAAATCACTATAATGTTAGAAGGAAAAATCTATTTCTAGAAAACAAAAAAGAAAAAACTCAAACAAAACTCAACAAATTAAAAGGCATTGTTAATTTTGAAATATTTTTAAATACCACTCACAAAATAAATAAGTTATCCTTTGTTTGAATTTATAAATAGACATTAAACCCTATCAAAACTTCAAAAATGAGTTATCTTATCCCTCTTAGGGGCCCATTAGAAATGTCATCTCAGAGCCCGAGATAGTTCACATCATACCAACGAGAGTTCAAGTTCCTCTAGACACCATTACTGAGATGCATCTTCCAGACAACAACACATTTCACAACTAATTCATCTATCAACCATATATTTAGGATTTATTCTCTACAACCTTATATGTTAGGATAGTAGAGATGCACACACAATTATTGTTGACTTGGAAGAGGAACATCCTTCTTAGTCTTCCTGTGCAATCCAAGATAATTGCTCCAATAATTCATGATATTATCTTCCTTGTACCCTTGTACATGAATTTTTTCCTCAAGTTTTAGCTCTTGATAGTACACACACAATTGTATTTATTTTTAGCACCCCCTCTTTGGATGGTTTTATCTTTATCTTTCTTCTTAGAACTTAGATCTTAGTTCTTACACAAAATCATCACAATTTTTTTTTCTCTTTGTTCTATAGGAGTGGTTCTTGCACTCCTATTTTGTATCAACATCATTGTACTTCTTAAGCCTATTGACCTACTTTTGTTTTCATTTGTTAAACATTAACAAAATTAGATTATCTTATATTATCTAGCCACTCCATGTAACTGCTCAAGAACAAGGACATGATCATATTTCTAATAATTTTAAACCAATTGTTTAATTGTCTTTCCAACCAATTTTAAGCAACAATTCCACCTATGTGGAAAGAATAAAAACTATAAAATAGTGCTCAAAATGAGCAAAAACTGCTACAACTATACTATTCTAGATGATGCTTCCTCTGTGATTTCTTTGAATTGTTTCCTTCTTCACAAACAAGAAAATTGAAACTTCAATTTGAAAATTCTGATCTCTTTCCATTATCTCATGATTTATTTCTACAACTCTTAGTGTACTCAAGAAATAATTTAAGATTTCAAACCTATAATAGAACTTCTTTCAGAAAGCATGGACTATTTGATCCAACAGAACTATATAAAAATTTGGGGAATCAAAATCATGTAACCTTTTTTTAGGTCTATTCATTTAAACTAGATTATGCTGGGAACGCCTCTAGGAAGATCAAGGGAATTTCTAGATATCAATGCTAACTCAGTTAACATTTACTATTGCATAAATCTATATTAATCTCTTAATTGTTTTTGTACTTCCAACAACTCAATTTGCACCCCCTTAGTTTTTCATTGAGCACCTTTAGGAATTTTCATAATGGAAAATCATATTGTCTTTTGAATATTCCACTATCATTGAAGTGAAATTGATTTCCAAGTGTAAAAATAGAGGAAGAGAAGCAAGTAATGTGTGATATTAATAATATTATTTTCATTGTTTATATTGTTGGATGGATCCCACCCTTAGTTGTACTTGACAATGGCTAGAAGGTTGAAACCTAAACCAATTTGTTGGAAAGCGCTTCTTCATTTATTAATGCTTCCTCATCAATCAAGTATATTGTGTCAAGGACCTTGGTTCTATAGGTTTTGTAGTAGCCTAATGGTTTGTTAGCACACTAGGAACCTGATTTTTTCTATTGACTACGTGTATACTTTATGGGTCTTATATGGATTGAACTCCCAAAACTTCCCATGCACTTGTGGAATTTCCTTCCATGGTTGACCACAAAGTTGGGTAATTTTATATTCTCTCAAGTTGTCAAGTCATACTAAACTAGGATATGGGTCAAGGATTGCATTAAAATTGACTTTTCAAGAGAGTTTAGAGAAAAAAATTTGAAATTTAGCTCTAAGTCTATAATTCAGAAAGTTGTTTATCTGAATATGTCAAATGTCTATTTTAAGCCCCATGATAGGAATCATTACATAAAAAAATGTTTGCTGCTGAAAAGAAAACCCTGGGAAAGCTAAGTCTACCCCCACCCCTACCCCTCCTAAACAATCACTCACAATGGAGGTTGGATATAAGTTTAAAAGAAAAAGAATAATAATGATGAGAATACTAGGTGCCATCATAAGAAATGAAGAGGTCAGCCCTCTGATATTACAACAAAAACATAGATCCCCAAGAATATTGTAGATCAACAAACTCAAAGTGTCACTCAAGGGATGCATGTACCATCACCCCAAAGGGATAATCTCCCAAGAGTAGAGTAAATTGTTTTTCATATACCCATCGAATAATAAGATGTTTGAATCATCAAAAGAAACAATGCCAATTTCCATATGAAGCAAGCCTATAGAGTGAGAAGGGAGGGAGGGGAAAGGGGAGGGGAAAGAGGTGGAGGCCAATAACCATAATCAAGAAATTCTAAGTGATGCAGCCTAAGCCACACATACCCATAGTATGCAAATAAAATTCATGTCATATACATGTCTCAAGAATTTTAAAATTCCATACCTAGTAAAACCTTCACAAATCAAGGTTTAAATCTCCTTAGATAAACTCTATACATAAACATTTCATGTAACTATCCCAAGTCTAAACTTTAATAAACCTTTGAGTGGAACCTTATACAACCCTTCATAATATTTGGTTAATTCTTATTACCCGTGCATATCAATAGTACCCTTTTAACTCTGGTTTTAGTTTAACCCAACATTAACCATAATACATTTATTCAGCTCATTTCTATTATAACTCTTGAATAATAGAAATATTTCATAACCCATACTTAAAACCTTACCTTTTTGTTGATTCACATGACTTTACACATTTACTGATTGTCAACCTATGCTTCAAATCTCCACCATTGATCTATCTCATCTGATCCAACGGCTGTCGCGTCAGCTGCTCACCAACTAACCCGACAATTTCCACCATTGATGTGACCTGCCCAATCGAACGGCTATTGTGAAATCTCATGTAGATACTTACATGATCGATATCAGGTTGAGGGCACGTGAGAAAAGTGGTTTTCTCGTGCTGCGTGTCGACTGCTAAGGGTAATCGCGTGCAATTGTAGAATACCATTTACCACTTTGAGACCGCCCGAGATACCACTTACCGCCTACAAAGACCGCTCCATCATTCTGCATATTTTCCACCCTTTTGTCAACACGTGCCTTGATTTGATCCATCCATGTATTAACTTAATCTCTCGTGATAAGATCTTTGTCGCTCATCTTCCATTAATCTTGTTTGTTGATCCAACTGATCCAATGGTTCCTGTACATTGTTGCTTCATTACTTCTTCCTTTCACTGATTTTGATCTTAGATTGCTATTTTGCTTGACTCCTTCCCAAACTTTGTTTTGCATATTATTTAAATGCTATCACTCTTGAGCTTTGATTTGGTTATTCAATCAGACTCCAACACTGTCCAATCATCACAATACTCCTTTGAGCATTGTCCTCTCTCTCAGATTCTTCTTGAATTCCCTGCACACTTATGTTATGCAGAATTACTCTAATACACACACATTTTATATTTCAATTACTCAATGCACACCACAAAAACTCAGAAATTGCACTTCTATATTAATAAATAAATATTTACACAATGAATTCCATCTCGGCCTAATCTTCTATATCAGTGGCCTTTCCTTTCCTGCCCGTAGGCTTACATTCAAACCTTATCTAATCTCTGAACTCTAGTTCTCACTCTAACTAACTCACTAACTAACTCTCTCTATGCCTTTTAGTCTTACATTTATACAAAATGTTCTATAACCCATTTCAGTTTAGATCCTTAATCTTTTGAACTAAATCCTGAATATCCTCTAAGTCTACTTTTGATTCAACTGATCCCTAAGGATCCTCTCTAGTTCCAAAAATCATGAAACCAATTGCTAATCTAAGATTTACAATTGATTCCCAAATCTCTCAATCTCTCAACTATCCTAATTATCTCATGTTCTCCAACATTCGAGAACATTTACAAATATGCCTCACAATACTTAATTAAATACTATTCTTAATATTTCTCATAGAATTACTTAAAAACATTAAAATTACATTAATGTAATGCTCAGGAAACCAACTTCCTTGAAGACACAAGACCCCCTATGTCTACTAAAATACAATGAAATTACTGAGCTGGATGCTCCTGCATCATTAAGGAAAGTAGTAAGATGACAACCTGGATTGGCTTTGAAAGAAAATCCATTTTATCTTGGAAAGAAAAAATGGCTCCATGAGCTAGGCATGCCTTGAGAAATGCAAAGGGTATAAAATCCAAAGGTGTACAAATTAGGGCCAAACTCCATAGGACTTAGGGACGGGGATAAATGCACAAAAATATTTTTTCAAGCTCTTCAACAACAACAAGAGTTTCAAGACATTAAAATTATTCAAACTAGGAAAGGTAGGCTCATTAAGAATAAAGAGGATTTTCAAAAGCTTGTAGCCTACCAAAAAATAGAGATCACATCCAACACTCCAACGAGAATTATAAAGAAGAGGCCTTGAATCAATGTTTACAAGCTCTCCCTTCCAAATTTTATCACAAGGATATAGAGTTTTGTGATTTGAACATCTAAGCAAAGAAATTATCATGACCCTAGATAGCATGGTTGATGCTAAAAATCCAAGAATAAATGGGCTTCCTTGTGAATACTACAAAACCACTTAGGAGTTCTCTGGGCCTGTCTTGCCAAAAATTTACAAGAAGTTTTGAGATGCAATTTATTTGACATTTGTTGGCATTATGATACATATGTTGTACTTGATGGCAACCCACTCATCTCAGATGATAAATTATAGTGCAGCAAAGTTCACGCACTTTCATGAAGATAAAAGTTTCTTTCATGTAGAGAAAAGTTCACACACTTTTATGCAGAGAAAAGTTTATTTCATGTAGAGAAAAGTTCACGCACTTTTATGCAGAGAAAAGTTTATCATGTAGAGAAAAGTTCACGCACTTTCATGCAGAGAAAAGTTCCTTTCATGAAGAGAAAAGTTCACGCACTTTCATGGTTGGCTCATGGTATTAGTCTGACAGTTTTTGATCCTATGGTTTTGGTCCGTGGTATTGCATCCAAAAGTGTTGATCTCACGCACTTTCATGGTTGGTTCATGGTATTAGTCCGACAGTTTTTGATCCTATGGCTTTGGTCCATGGTATTGCATCCAAAAGTGTTGATCTCATGCACTTTCATGGTTGGTTCATGGTATTAGTCCAACAGTTTTTGATCCTATGGTTTTGGACCATGGTATTGTGGAAGGCCTAAGACTATAAAAGAGGAAGGAGATCATTTGGCAAAGTATTATCGAATGAATTGAATATCTAATAAGTGCTAGATCTGAAATATTTGTGATTGGGTTATGGTGCAGATCTGGATTTGAATGAAGGAGGAACCTTAGCGCATAAAGAAGTATAAGTTATATTGATGGGTCATAATCTTTAAGCTTGAATAATAGTATCTTTGTATGATTTTGATCTGTTATATGAGGTGCATGCTTGATCTATAAATCTAACAATCTGGGTTAATTAGTGTCTGAATATTTGAAAGAATGAATTATCCTTTATAGGTCTGCACGCAGGTTTCAGCTTGTTGAAGTAGCGTATATCTTTAAATTATGATCTAGCTGCCTTTGTTTATTGCAGCAGTATTCTGGGTTCAGAATTTGGTGTGTGGTTACTGTTACTGTGTTCTGGGTACAGCTGTCAAAGAAGTGTTTACTTGATTCAGTGCTAATTGGCAAAAGGAGATTGTTTGATGCAGATATACTTGATGATTGATTGATGTTCATGGATCCAGTCTGAAAATTTATGAAACGTGGTCCCTGGAAGAAAGAGAAGGTTGTAGCCTTCAGTAGGCCAGCACCTACGTACTAGTATCTTGGCTAGTACAAGAGCTAAGGGGGTTGTAGCTCCCTTCTAGGAGAAGCTGGAGAACGAGAGAGGGTTGTAGCTCTCTGCAGGTTGCAGCCTGCGTACTAGTAAAGGACTGCACCAGTACATTGTAAAAAGAAGTTTCTAATTAAAAGAAGATAGAGACGAATTGCAGCAGGTGGTTTTCACCCACATTAGGTTTCCACCTTATATCTTGTGTTCTTGTGTGTGTGATAGTCTTCAGATCTGTTTTACTATCTCTGGTTACTGGTTATTTGATTCTGATACACAGATTAATAATCAACTTTTGAAAGATAAAGTCAATTATAAGTTGCATTGTATACACGAGTTTCCTTCTACATAGTTGCGTATATACGCGGTTTTAATTAACTGAAGTAGCGTATATTATCTAGATTTGAAAAAGGGAATATTTGACTTGATAATACTGATTCAGCCCCCCTCTCAGTATTATTTCCAACAGGTGTGTCTATTAGCATCACGTCTTCTACTACTTGGCAAGATTTGGGTTCCCTACAGCTTGTGCCTATCACCCATAATCTGTTAGCTTTCAACAGAGGAACCAGTCAACCCTTAGGGATCCTTCTAAAGTTCCCTATTACTTTGGGAGGAAATACCATCTATATAGACGTGATGGCAGTCCAAGGTCCCTTAGATTTCAATCTTCTCCTTGGACGCGACTATGTTTATGTCATGGGAGTTCTTGTTTCTTCACTTTTCTGTGTGGTATGTTTTCCACACGAAGGGAGAATATTGACCATTGATCAATTGTCGTTCATTAGTCACCAGGTGCCTCCTATGCAACCATCATCCCCCATTGGTTCTTGTTTTCAAGTAGTACCCTTCCCGCCACAGGTCAATTATTTGGTTACCCGTTTCGTCTCCACATTGTTGATGATCACACATATGGTATAGTACATTATGTACTAGGTGAATTGGAACCTGATCTGTCATTGGTACCAGTCGTGATCAAAAATGGATCCTAGAAAACCCTCTAAGTCTTCTAAAGATCAAAACTATCACATGAGAAGAACTTTTAGAAAAGTTGGATAACATTATCGAGAGGCAAAAACATAAAGAAAACAGTGAATTGAAGCCTATCATAGGTCAACGGAGCAATGCATAGGAGTTGTCAGATCTGGCCGATCAACGGTCCAGATTAGATCAGAAAATTGCAATCGGCGGTGGCAAGCGGAGGCTATCAATAGAGACCACATGGAATATGAGACAAAGATTAGTGGGGTCAACAAGGACCATCAATCAAGCGCACAGATCAACGGCCCAAGTTGAATCGCAATATCGCGTTGGCAAACCACAGAGGAGCACTTACAAACGGCCCGGGGGTATGTGCGATATGCGATTGCGATCAACCGCATCACAACATCACATTGGAGCATTACAATGGAGCGGGGCCGATATAAACATAACTTGCGATAGCTGGACCCAATGAAGATATAGGTGATATTTCATATATTTTGAGATCCAGAAAACAGCATTTTCCTTTATATTCGCGTTTTTTGTTAAGTAAATGAAATACGAAGGAAATGTGTTGATGCGATGAAACCGGACCTGAAAGGGTTTATGAATGCAAATATATAATATTTCAAGTCCGTCTAAAGCCATTTTACGAGGTTTTTCAATGTCTTCATGTGTTTCTAAAATACAAAGGGAAACCACGAAAAAAGTGGGATTTCGGGTGGGCCGTAGGCGGTAAGTGGTTTCAGCAGGGCTCTGCCCG
>Ga0115842_100344_pt1 | contig 18396 bp, 10 predicted proteins | sample InSIn2SAF170_2_FD_83856 | JGI IMG/M metagenome (GOLD analysis project Ga0115842, IMG submission 83856)
GCTCGCAATGCCGATTAAGAACGCGATTGCCATGGGCGACTGCTTCGAGTACACCAGTATCAGCGCTGCGATGGCGACATCCTGGATTATTATGAAGACTGTTTCGCCGTAGGTGCTGAAGGGAAAACCGTTGCGCACGTTGTAGCCTAGGGTTATGAGGAAGGATGTTGTTTCGAGGCCGTAGCTGAGGAAGGAGAGGCCTTCGGCGGATTGGGATCGGATCAGTTTGATGAGTTGCGGGACTTTGACGATGGATGCGGCGGTGATGATTGCGACGCCGAGGGCTTTGGAGATTGCGAGGGAGAGACAGTGCGGTTGGGTGAGGATGTCGAGGTCGTGCAGGAGGGCGGAGTGGCAGACATCACCTAACAGTGAGACTGCTAGATCATTTACCGGCTGCGGGAGATTGTGTGCAATTGGGGTGAGCAGTGGCTTGAGAGGGTCAATGACACTGTGTTGGAGGATGTCCATGTTTAATGCGGTTGGACTGTCGTGGTGGGTGCGCCCGTGTGCCTCTTGCTTTAAGAACGTGTTTGTGTTGATAAGGGGCTGTAGGAACTCGGGGTCGCAGACTCGGTGCAAGTTATCTTTGCGAGGGGAAACGCAGAGATGCAAGGTGTCGTCAACTTTGCAACTAGGGTCAAATCACGTGATATATCTGTCTTTATCAAATACAGGTAGAAAAATGTCTGCTATTGGGATGTGGACGAAAATTAGTTACTATGTACAGTTCACCAAACCCCAGCTTGACAGGCGTTGTTGATCGGTTCCTTCGCTATTGGGTATCTGCATTAGTATTACCTCTTCTCAACTAACAAGAAATGCATAGCTGCATATGCAATGATGATAAATGACGCTCCAAAAACTGCCAAACCAATTGTGTCTTTCCAGAAGGCAAGATTGTCGAAACCAAAAGCGCTGAGGACGCTGGCACCAGGTAAACGTATATCAAGTCCATACCGATCGTCTAGAAGACGCAAGTTGGAGACTTCGTTGACGAGAAGGGCTTCGTATCCATAATGGAAAATGGATAGCTGTACTAGAATTAGCATCTCTAACGCAAGAACATGTTGGGAGAGTCTTACCATTTGTAACCATCTTGTTGACTTATTCGTCGGAACGTCTTTGTTCAAATTGAGCAGTAAGCCAGCGAAGAGAAGTGAGAACAGCATCACTAGACTGCCGACCAAGTTTGCCATAGCACCATCTCTGAACACAATGCCGATGGTAAGAGAAACGGCGGCAGCAGCAAGGTTGAAGAGCACAATAATAAGTATGAATTTGAAGAATATGGCCCAACTGGTCTGAAGCCCAGTCATGGGATATATGATCATACCCATAATGATTGGTGGGATAAGTCGTAATGGTACGATGTCGAAAAGGACTTTGGAAGCGAAGTAAGTGATTGGGTTGTAGTATCCATTGGCACGCTCCCGGATAAAGATCATTCTCTCGGTGTTGAACGTGGTCAAGCTAGTCAACGCGCTGAAGCCGAAAAGTGCAAGCAGGAAGAAGAACAAACCCAAGCGATTCTGAAAACCACCAATGTCAAGTGTAAGGCCATAGAAGAGCCAACCAGAGAATACAGCAAGCAAGATCGCCACGGCATAATGGGTGAGCATCAGTATCGGATTCCGGTACAAATTGCGCCACGTTCGAATCGATAGGATGATAAACTGTCGGGGTAGGCTGGCACGTCGGAAGCTTTTAACAGAACCGGTGACAGCTTCGACATTACCATCTTCGACGGTGTGTCCATTCGCTGAGGAAGCACTGTGAATGGACGCTCTAATTTCGTCATGAATGCTGCTTGCGACATCTGATCCTTTGAAGCTTGAGACAAGTATGTCAAGATCAGTGTTTGCATCTACTGGTATGTTGTCAGGATCTTCCGATATTTGTGGTGGAACACGACCACTCGTCCGACCGAGGCGGAGCCAGCTATGCAGACTTGATTTCCTCTGCAGGTCTGGCCCTTCATCGTCGGTCTGTGGTGTAGGGGGAGTATCGTTGCCCGTCCGTCTTCTCGTGAAAAGTTGGCGATCTTGCTTCTGTTTCAGAGATATTCTGCGTTTCCCTGCAGGTCTCGAAGATGGCATGTCGACATTTTCAATACTAGGAGCGCTTATTACTGATTTGATTGATTTGACTGCTCTAGTACTTGAATCTTCGTTGACCTGAGACTCTTGATCGTCAATACTCGGAACATCATCAAGTCCTGGCGATTTAGGCATGCTCGCGTGCATAGTCAGGTCCACCAAGTAATCAGCAATGTTGAAGCCAGGAGGACAATGATAACCGATCTGCTCGAAGTATGGTTGACAGCTTGAAAAGGGTCCCGAATATACCGTTTTGCCCTTCGCTAGCAGGATGAGTTGATCAAAAAGTGCAACGATATTGGATCGTGGTTGGTGGATTGTGAAAATGATGGTCCGGTTGTAAGTCTTTGCTAGTGTTACCAAGCATTCGACTACATTGAAGGCATTGAAGGCATCGAGGCCACTAGTAGGTTCGTCAAGGAAGAGGATGCTTGGGCTCGTGACAAGTTCGCAAGCAATGCCGACTCGTCTTTTCTCGCCGCCAGAGATGCCTCTGCCTTGGCCCTCCTCAGAACCGATCATTTGGTCCTTGATGTGATTAATGCCCAGCTGTTGTATGACTTCCATGACTCGCCTTTCTTTGAGGGATCGGCCCATATCTGCCGGTAAACGAAGTAAAGCGCTAGTCATGATGGTCTCCTGGACTGTCAATGTAGGCAGGAGAGTGTCTTCCTGGTCTACATATCCGATGACGTTCCTGTACTCATGGTCCAAGATTTTCTCGCCGTTGACATACATATTACCCGTCGTCACACCACGCTTGTTCTTTCGTGCTAGGATGTCAAGGAAGGTAGATTTACCAGCACCAGATGCACCCATGACTGCCGTGATCTGGCCTGGAGAGGCGATACCAGATACGCCCGATAATATCTCTTTGCCCTTGAGATTGTAGTTTACGTTCTCAAATTGCAAAGCCATTGGCTTATGGTCGGTCATGAGTCTGATCGCATCGTCGTCATTCTGGGCGCCAAGTCGAATGGCACCCCATCTCCTATGCGCCGCTCGGACAGACAGATACCAAGAGACGAGGACGACACCAAGTACAAAGAGTGCTACTCCAGCAATGACGGCTGCAATTAGCGGAGTATTGATCTCTTGAATAGGTTTGCTCCAACCAGGCACATCAGTGTAATATAGACACTCTCCAGAGATGCAGTCCAGTCGGATGAACTGATCACCAAATATTTGAGAGATGAGATCGTTCATGGCTGGTTCTTCGAACCTGCCACCATCAGCATAACCACCACCCTCAGTTCTTTTGTTCACGAGAGTTGCAGGTCCCTTAATGGATTCGACTAGAAAATCGCCAATATCGACTGACCCAGCTTCACCGCACAGGAAAGTATCTTGTATACACTTGCATTTGATGTGATCGCATGTGTACGTTGTCTGATTTCGAGTATTCGTATCTTGAGCAGAGGAGGTACAGGTGTCCAGGGCGCAATAGAAAGATTCTTTCTGATCAACCCAGAATTGAAAATTGCATGTCGCGTCCTCGGCGTTGCAGGAAAACGTGACTTGTGGTATACGTCCGTCGAGCTGGTCAAGGATCGGCTTATTCGTAACATCGCACATCTGGTAGTTTTCATACACGACTCGTCCTTGGTCATAACAGACGCCACCCTCACCCGCAGGCATCAAAGCATTACATGCTTGGTTCGAGGTACAGACATTGCAGTTGACACCAGTCCAACCTTCCTTGCATTCACAAGTACCTTGATCTTCTGGTCTTGGTGACCTGTTCTTGCCATCCGCCAGTGAACCACAGAGCGGCGCTGCACAGTCTTCGGCACCAAAGCCTGGAGGACAGCTACATTTCCCATTTGCCGAGCTGCAGTCCGCGAACTGCTTGCATTCGAATTCGGCCAAGTGGCAATCGAAGCATCGTGGGCAAGGTGGACAGCCGTCGGGTCGGTCGCCAGTAATGTCGTAGAAGGGTGTTTGTAGGTAGACGGAGCTTGTATCATTGCTGTATGCGGCGATCATCCATGGTGCTGTGAGGAGGCTCAATGAACCAAGCACAAATGAAGTGTATCGCATGTTAGGTCAGACCGAAGAGGAATCGAGTTGCCTGCTCACACGAGCTATGTATTGATGCTGATAAGCCTGGAAACCTTCGTCATGCAGGACCACAAGCTCAGAGTAACTGATGGTGTTGATGAACGAAACAGCCAGTAAATGCAGTCGTGGCTGTGGATTGAGAGATGCCTGTGTAGCAGAACAAACACATGTCCAATGTTCAAGTCGTGATGCGCAGACTGTACCTTTGAGGTGATGCAACCACAGTCGAAGTGAGTGGGGCTCGTCGCCACGAGGCCCCAAAACGCGCCGCGCTTCTAGGCTGCCCTGCAGTGCGTCTCTAGCGGCACAGTACCCGCCAATAGTGTTGGACCTTCTTTACGATGCTGGTATTCAAAGTTGTGCATCACTAATAGCAGTATCTTCTGTACTTGGATATTTGCCTACGAAAACAATCAGATACTCCAAAAACACTCCCCTCAAAGTGCCTACCGAGCAGCTACTGCTTACAACGACACAAGCCATTTCCTTTACCTGAAAATAATCGTTTTTCGTTTAGTTGCATGAGTGTTGCGGAATACGATCAACCATACGAGGGTGCCCTCTTTGCTCAACTGCCCGCACGATTCAGGGTTCCCCACCAAACACCCCATCGTCCAGAACTTTCTATAATACTTGCGTTTGACCGACCGAAGTCCATGCACAACATGGAGAACGTACAGCTCACGGAGGTACGCCCTATGGCAAAAATGATCGTGCGACTTAAGTCGCAAGAATCACGCTCCCTTGAAACGTCTACCTTAGTACATAGCAACCATGGTTAAGATCGAACCCTTTGCTGTCGAGCAAGTAAGTATCAAACATGTGCTTCGCGCGATAGTCCTGACAGAGACTAGTGGATGGATGAATACGAAACCACAGCCAAATACAACATCGCCGAAACATGCGCCGCAAGCATATCAATCGACGACCTTCTTGAGCTCTCCGAAAACAAACAGCAAAGCCAAGAGGCACTCGCCTTCACCAGCCGCAAGCTGACATACGGCTCGATACGCGGCTCTGAGGATCTTCGAAAGAACCTAGTGTCTCTGTATTCCGCACGGGCAGCTGGCCTCACACAGAATGGAGTCCTCATTACCAACGGCGCCATAGCCGCCAACTTCCTCGTTCTCTACAGCCTAGTTGGCCCCGGTGACCACGTAGTCTGCCAATACCCTACCTACGAACAGCTCTACCAGATCCCCGCCTCTCTAGGCGCAGAAGTCACGCTATGGAAAATGGATCCCGCACAAAAATGGAAGCTCGACATCGAACAGCTGAAGAGCTCGACCAAAGAGAACACAAAGCTGATCATCCTCAATAACCCTAACAACCCAACCGGCCAAATTCTCTCCAAATCCCTCCTCGAAGAGATCATAGAATTCGCTGAAGAGAAAAACATAACAATCCTCTGCGACGAAGTCTACCGGCCCCTCTTCCACTCCATCACCCCTTCAGACGACGACTTCCCACCCAGCGCCATAAACCTCGGCTACAAAAACGTCATCGTCACCGGCTCATTCAGCAAAGCATACTCACTAGCAGGCATCCGCGTCGGCTGGATCGCCAGCAAAAACCAGTCCCTCATCGAGCAAATCGCCGAAACAAGGCATTACACCACCATCTCCGTCTCCCAGCTCGACCAAGCCGTCGCCGCAGAAGTTGTCTCGGACCGCTGCGTCCACGCCCTGCTAGGCCGAAATATCCAGCTCGCGCAGAAAAACCTGCAAATGCTGTCCAACTTCATCGACGAGCACAATTGGGCATGTAATTGGGTCAAGCCGGTTGCAGGCACAACTTGCATGGTCAAATTCCATAAGATGGGCAAGCCAGTTGACGATGTCGCGTTTTGCAAGACATTGCAGGAGAAGACAGGCGTTATGTTCGTGCCTGGGAGTAAGTGCTTTGGTGGCGGCACGGATTTCAAGGGGCATGTTAGGATTGGTTTTGTGCAGGAAGAGGATGTTTTGAAGGCGGCTCTTGATAAGCTGAGGACGTTTATGGAGGATGACTATGCTGATTTGCCGATTGCAGCGAAATAGATCGTCGTTGAATGCACCGTCGTTCATTAAGGTTCTATACGAACAATAGAGTGGTAGACAAGCAATAAAAAGATAGATGAAGAAAGGATGTTCTTTGCAGGATCAACTACGTGAAGCATCGCTCCTCAATATGCTCCAATACCTGTCCTTCAATGCCCATCCAAGTTGCTCGTTGACAAGCGTGACATACCCAATCAGAAGTGTGCTGTACTATCGTGTCTTAACCTCCATATTTGCTTCACCTACACGAGCGTCGTGAGCACATTGTAAGAAAACACGACATAACTATCATAGAGGTATTCATTCATTCATTCAATCATAAAATTCGTGCCTAGTAAATACATGTATGTAGAATTCGTAGTGCTACAAGCAGAGCAGTTCGTGGTCCGATAAAACCACTATTATCCCAACTTCCTGTCTCATCAGAGAACGTGAATAGTTCATTTGTTCTTCCTGTCCGCCCAACCATTCATAGTCCTCCTGACACCAAGCGTCTTCTTGACCACAGCGCCATTAACGCCAGTGGCACTCAGCGGTGCCGGTCTGTTTAGTGTATTGAGCATCCCAGATTTGTAAGAGGAGAAGCTGGATGTGGATCTGTTTTGTTGGAATGTTGACATTGTGGTGTTGTACTTCGGGATTTGTACTGCGGATTCTGGTGCGGAGTCAGGTATGTCGGATACTGTTGCAATGGGTTCTTCGGCAGACGTCTCCTTTGTCGGTGAGCTAGAGAAGCAGGTGTAGGACCGTTTACTATTGGAGATGTTTTGCTCAAGCGCAGGACGGGTTCTCTTCATATTTGTAGCTGGGCTGCGTACAGTGCTTGCGCCAGGTCGGTGGGCTGAGAGCTCAGCAGGAATACTGGGCTGTGGCTTCGCTATCGTGGTCGTAGTGCGGTGGAAGCTTCCCGAAGAGGCAGGAGATGGGATGTTCTCTTTTCCACTTTGCTGCTTGGCTGTGCTTTTGCTGAGAAATGCTGCTATATTGCTCTGGCCTGTTGAAGCTGATTTGACAAGCTTAGGGATTTTTTGGCTTTGCGCAGACTCTGCCGGCTGTGGTGTAGTGTTCATATGATGACCGGCTGTGGTGAAGCCGGTGCTCGTGAATGCACTGTTGTTGGCCGATTGCTGGAAAGTAGTGTTGTTCTTCATAGCGTCACTTAGAGACTGTCCGTGTTGTAGCATGGAGAATGGATAATCCATAACTGTGTTGAACGATGGTGATCGACGGCTGCCGTCCAGCGGCCATACGTCGTCGTATTGGCTTTCATTATCTTGGAGCGACGTTACACCTGTCGCTAAAGCCTCTTGCGGAGGGTTTGGTCGGCCGAGGATTGTTACGATATCTTCGACCACTGCATCGTTGAATGCCGGTCCAGCTTCCTGCATCCGGTGATCAATACCGGTAGACAGAAACTGGGAAAGGATCGACTCGCTCTCGCTCCGAGACTGCATGACAGGGAACGTCATGTACAAGAGTGCTTTGGCTCGAGTCATTGCAACGTAGAGCAATCGTCGCTCTTCGTTGGTGTCTTCAGCCCTTGAGTGAGGTATCGAGCCTTCATAAACAGCAGGCACAAAGACCACAGGCCATTCAAGGCCTTTGGCTGAGTGGATTGTGGAGATTGTAATCCTTGCTTGGGCTTCTCCTTCCTCTTCTGATTCCACCTCAGTTGACAAGGCTACATTAGCCAAAAATCTTGAGAGCACTTCTGCAGAATCTTCTGTTTTCGCTTGCTTAACACCGTCAATCTCAGGTAGCTGATCTTCGGCAGTCAGCGACTCCAAGGTCACATCTCTTGCCTGCAATGACAACTCTTTCACGTTCTCCCATCGTTCTTCCCAATCCTCTTGGTACTGCTTCTTGAGATATTCGAGAAAGCGAAGCTCTTTCGTGACCAGTTCGATCAGCTGCCCCGGTGCCTGTGCGGGATCAAACGTCTTGAGCTTGGCCTGACCTCTTTTGATTAGAGTCACTAATTCTTTCAGACCTTGCTCAGCAGGCTTGCTTAGCTTCTTCTCGAGAGAAGCTTCACCCCGGGCAGCTTGCTGCACGACATTCCAAAGTGACACTTTTGCTGCTTCAGCTGCACGAGTCAATTCAGCCACGGTTGTGTCGCCAACTTTCCGCGTAGGTGTGTTAATCACAGACAGCAACGCAGAATTATTGTCAGGATGGTTGATGGTTCGTAGATAATCGAGAATCAGCCGTACTTCGACGCGATCAAAGAAACGCCGGCCTCCTACCATCTTATATGGTATGCCTGCATTGGCCAAGGCCTTTTCGATAAGAAGTGAAAGGAAAGCTGACCGCAGCAAGATGGCAATATCTGAATGATTGATGCATCCGCCAGTCAGTTTTGTCATCCTTTTGATCTCACTGACAATCCAGGCGGCTTCCTCGTGTGGATTGTACAGTCTTCGAAGTACAGGCAGTGTGCCATAGCAATGTGTTGATTTCAGTCTCTTGTTGGGTCTCTCATCGTCCTGTTCGATGACATCCTGCGCTAAATGAAGCACAGCAGAGGATGATCTATAGTTCTCCTCAAGATTAATCACTACCGTTCCTGGGTAGTAGTCTTGCATACGCTTCAGATTCTCAATCTCAGCGGACCTAAAACCGTAAATACTTTGGTCAGGATCCCCAACGATGGTGATTCTACTCTTTGCTGAGGCAAGCAACTTCATTAACTCAAACTGTACATTATTCGTATCCTGAAACTCATCTATCAAGAGAGCCTCGATATTCGAGACGCAAGCTGGATATTGTTGTAAGAGTTCCACGCAGCGAAGCAAGAGATCATCGTAGTCAAGCAGATTTGATGTCGCCAACGCTTCCTCGTATTGTTGGAAGATGGTAGCAAACTCTTGAGCCTCCGCACCTTTGGGTTTAATCTTTGCTACACTCTCTATTGTTTGACCTCTTGCCTTCCGATGTGAAATCTTGTTCCGTGCTGCTCGGGGATCCATGCCAAACTTCATCTGCTTCTGCAATCTTTTGATAATGCCCAAGCTATCGTCCGAATCAGCAATGCCGAAGTTGTTCGGGATTCCGATCAGATGGCCGTAGGTAACGAGATATCTTCGACATATCGAATGGAACGTGCCGAGGATCAATTTGGACTCCAGGTCACCGCCGACAAGGCCACGCAGACGTTCCCGCATCTCACGCGCCGCCTTAATGGTGAAGGTGCAGCAGATGACATTTTGCGGCCGGAAGCCTTGGTGCGCAAGCAGATACGCGACTCGTGAGGTCAATGTCTTAGTCTTACCAGAACCGGGAGGCGCAAGCACTTGGAGGATTGAAGCTTTTGAGGTGACCGCCGCCCTCTGCACACCATTTAAGCCCTTCAAGAACGGTTCCATAAAATGCTTGTTGGAAACTGCTCAGATCAAGTTAGAAGTGTCGTTGCGCAGTCGGAACGTGTATCGGAGACTACATGAGGCCCGTCATTTGTCTCCACCAGCGAGATATCGCTGAAAGTTCGTGTTTCGGAAATCGCGAGCTCACGTGAGGCCTGCACTCCTCCTCCCATCCCCCTCCCTTTTCACATTTCAACCCTCCACATACATTGCCATGCTGAAGAAGCCATGACTCATGAGGTCACGAAAAGCGAAGCCGAACTCATCAACAGCCCTAACAGGTCCAAGATTATCCGAACTATGACAACTACTAAACCATTATGTATAGGTTAGTTCCTCGCTTCCACTATAGCTGCTCTCAATACACTATTCAAGAAACGTATCGATTTAATGTACCGGCACTTCAAGTGCTCTCTACCTGTCACTGGAACATCTAGGAAAGCCTGCTATTGTTTGATCATGCCCTAGGTCAGAGAGACACTGTCTTACCATGCTTCACTGCTGCTGGGCTACAGTGCAACGCTGGATTGATCTTCCTGCACGATCACTCTTACCAACGCATTCAATACGAACATGCAGTGTATTGCAAACACGATGGCGAGCGACCGTGTATGTGAGTTATTTCGCTCAACCGCTATCGTCATACTTTTTGTGCAGGTCCTCACGCATGTCCTCACGAATCTACTCAGTGGTATGTATATAACACTTGGTCGACTTACCTCAACCCAGTCTGTTTTCAACGTTTACAAAGTCATCAACTTGCGTGAAGTGGGTCTGTCTATACATATACTTTCCATAACTATAACAGTGACAAACTGTGAAGCCAATCGTGATATAACAGATTCTTTCAACACCTTGTCAATACAATCACTTCTTCGTCAGACACTTCGCACCCTCTCGTCAGATAATTCTCAAGGCTATCTTTGGTCACTCACCGCACACTAACAATCGTGTTACTCAATCACTTCTAATAACTATTCCCTAACAATGTCTTCAACAATCATCGTGTCCTATGTTGCTCGCCCTTCACACGCTGGTCACGAAGCCAAACGACCGGCTTCCCCAGACCAGACGGTGACAGGCAAGGCTGAAAAGCCTACCAAAACACCTGTACCCGAGCCTCTCACTTCAGACTCTAAGGATGAAGCCAAAATGCACGACGAGCAGCTCAGGAGAGGTGGCTTCGTCAAGACGCCAGAGGAACGGGAGCAGAGGTGGAAGGAGAACAGGCGAGCTGAAAGACAAGCTAGGCGTCAGAGGGACAAGGAAGCTGTAGAGGGGCTACTCGACGATGCTACTATTGACAAAGTCGAAAAACTCGATAGACCACGTGCCGCACACAAGCGGCATAGTGGTGACCAAGGTTTCAAACGACCTCACGTCGTTGAGCGGCCTCTCAAGAAAAGGAGGTTGTCACCTGACGTGCGAGAGGCTTGTCGGTCTGCCATAAGGCCCCAACAACCAGCCCCTCGACCTGTGCGACCACCTCTTCCGCCGATGAGGACCAAGGAGGAAGCCTTGGCCGAGATTAAAGCTCGTCAAGCCCAAAAGGAGCTTGAGACTGCTATGGGCCAGTCACCGCTCATGGCTAGTGCGTTGAAGAGAAAGAGGGTCGAATCAGGATCAGGTGACGAGGAACTACCGCGGAAATACCTCAAATCAGAGGCCAAAACGATCGAGAGGCACACTTACAAAAAGGTAATTGTGGATGGTGACCGAAAGCGAGTTGTTGAGACGACGACGATCAAGAAGCATACGAGATACAGCTACGAAGAGCTCATGGAGCTGAGACGAGTAGCCTGATGGTGACAATGCTATGGTCTTCTATAACTCCAGTCTTATACTGTAATATAGATCGTCGGAATTGATTTCATGAATTCTATACACCCTTCGTTCATCCTTTACATGCGCGTAGTGTAGTCCTTGCAATGAAATACAGTATTCCAACGATTACCATTTCTGTCCTAGCATCACTTACAATCAGATGCACTGGCAATAGATCTATGGAATCCCCTGACTCATTGTCTTTGTTCGAATTGAATCCACTGAACCATCTGGCATGACAAGGACCTCGTTCTGTTTCAGACAGGAGCAACCCGAAATCAACAGCCACATGTTCACCACCTCTGTTACAATTCATATAATTCTAGACACGGTTCACTCCTGACATCTATGTATCACGCAGTGTGATATCTTCGCTGTGAACACCATCTACTAGTCACCGCCACTGTCTTATCGTATAGGAAGACATCCCACACAGCTTCGATCCACACCTCATGCCATTCCAGCACCACAATCTTCCGTAAAATGTTTCTCCACCCCCCTACGGCGCAAATTCACGTGTTCCTCCGCTCCGTCCCGTAAATACCGTCCCCGCGCCTACCCCCCGGGTCCGAAACGGCACATGTACCATGGGTATATACTCACAACCCAATATTTTAATCTAAAAGGAGCCACACGCAGAGCTTGCTACCCCGTGCGTAGGGCGATCTGGTGCAACGGTTGGGCGATGAGTTATCCGCTAAATGTAAGATAACGATTAAACAAACAAGTTAATTCAAGTCCATAAAAGACTCTCCGCAGCCGAAGCTGTAGCGCATTGCTCGAAGAAGGCATGTTTCTCAAGAGGACGAATCGTCCGATTGAGTTTTTGTTCTTTGGTTCGAATCTGGCTAGATGGGGGATGTCTTTTGGTTTTTTTGGTTGTTTGTTTGGTTGTAGACATGGAAGAGCCAGTGGAGCGACAGTGGTTTTGGAGTGAAGGGTTGCAGATGCACGAAAGCGCGTATTTTCTAAGCGTATTGACTAGCAACGACAACAACAAAGGAACGTGAAAGACCTGTCTCACTCCGTTAGACTGTGTGTCTGAGTAGTGTACACCTAACGCTTTTGGCGTTTCTGAAGTCCAAGCCGTGACCCGGACGGGAATTCAAGTCTGCAATATAGGCACTTTACTCACCGTATCTGTGTCTCTGTTCTTCCTCAATCTTACTCAAAGCACTGAAGATCGCAAGTGTCTACGAGCATCAAACGAAGACTGTCAAGATCTCAGACAAAACAGTGTAAGGTAATGTCAAGTTGTTATAGGTATTCTTGCTCACTGGTAAACAGTCACTTGGTTGACAATGACGTCACAGTCACCATACCCAGTTGTTCGGAAGCGCAAAGCTGCTGCGCAAGCCTCGGACCAAGACATTAATGTCGGTGGCATCGCTGATGAAGCCAGTGGTGACGACACTCCAGCTCGTTCGACGAACAGATTTTCATTCAACTCTCTTTTCGACGGTGAGATCGAGAATTGGAGCACAACCCCGACGGACTTGAATGGCGGTGAGGGACAGCGAACGACGAACAAGAAGGCTCGACTTGAAGAGAGATGGGAAGGTAATGTAGAGAACCAGGCTGCAAACGGTAAAGTCCAAGCAAAGTCTGTTGCAAATGATGAGTATGGAGAGGATAAGACAATGGATGACAAACCTCCACCACAGACAGCATGTCATACCAAGCAGAAGAGGATGATGGAGCTCATGGATCCAATCAGCGAGCTCTCCGACATGCAAAAGGAAGAGCTATCCGCTCTGAAGGCCGAGCTCCTTTTTTCTGAAAACGCCGCCGGAGGGCATCTCGGCTGGTCCAATAGCGGAATGCTCGGAACCTCACATGCAAGACTCGTTGAGGACCAGACCGAGAAGCAAGCAGAACCACACAGCCTAGGAGAACGCAAAATTTGGCCTCGTCGAGAGCCACTTTTTCCTTTCCTACCTGAACGCGTGCTCCCACAGAACCGGTTCTCCGTACCTAACTTGCGCATCAATATCCCAATCACTGAGTGGAATCAAGATACCTCCATATTTCGCAATCCTCCGAAACACGATCGCCGCAGGCCAGCAGAGGGGATGAGGCAGCCAGATCGGGATAGCACGCGGGCTGGTGGAAAGAAGTCGACAAAACAAGTCAAAGGTGGTCGAAATCAGGTCTTTGGGGCCGAAAGATTTCCAGCACATTCAATCAGTACGCCAAACTCGATGTCTGCAAGATTGCAGCGGGCGAAGTTGGAAAACGAGATTTGGGAGGCAAGAGCAAAGGGCATGAGACACCCACAGGATGTTGATTCCGAGTACTGGAGTCGTAGACTAGCGGAGGAGATTGAAGAGGAGGACACGCCGGGATCCGAGGAGGTCTGATACTGTCGTGAAGGAACGCAGATCACCACCAACTGCGATGCTACTAGCAGTCACCATTGCTGAGTATGATGAAGCTTCTGCTAGCTCACATCAATGCCGTGTTCGGTTCGAAACTCTTCCATGAGATATTTCTCCTGTTAGACGCGACATGTTATTGTTCTCTTGATCCTTGGAACTGGCCAGATAGGATGAGGAGACTAGATGCGACAATGAGCATACCTACCAACGATGTTGTCAAGGTAGGTGTAGGTGAATGAAGGATACGGCTGAGCCATCAGCTGCGCTCGAAGCGGATTCAACTCCACTTGTCGCGCTAAATAACCTTCAATCAAATTATTCTACAGAAATTTGGGATCTTTCATCCTGTCCTTTCATGATTCCACCACCACTTGTCTTGCAACACATCTGCAATAGGTGTCTTGGTCCTATGATTCACGCTGATGCTACACAATGGCTTAGCCGAAACCACGATTACAACGAGCCTTAGCCATCTCAGAAGCCTAGTGCTAACCTACAAGGCTCACGATCTAGCTAACAAGTACTCATTTTGCCATTCGATCTCTGGCTCGACAGGACGAACACTCCTCAACAGTGCCCACCCGGGTGTCGCTGTGAGTATCAGGTACGTCTAATTCTTTCATCTCTGCTACTCGTGTTTCAACCATCCAAGGCAACCACAAACTACCTTGTTTGCTACATAGCCCACAATCACCCGCTCGAATGATGATTAGAACATAGCTGATTCATACTTATGTTGTCGCAATCCCACTTAGTAACTGGGAGATGGCGATACCTTTTCTTTCCCCTTCTGAGAGCTTCAAATCTACAATATCGTACTTTGCCAATATTCCATTTCTTTGGCAAATGCTAACTTCACTGCTTCAACAGGTAAAGCTTCTCCATTACGACAGCAGCTTGCTTGAGGATAATGCGGGAGTGATGACCACAAACATATCAACCACTTTGCAAATCGTTCTGAGGTGACAAATGGAACAATCAGGTGTTTGAGATGGAATATTTCTATGGCCCGTCCTGCGGATTCCGGGAAATGGATGCATACCTAGCTCCTTCCTCACATAGATACCTGTTAGTATTTACGATGGCAAGTTTTGTGAATATAGAGTACTTCTTCACGGATGGCCTCCTTCTCTTGTATACACGTAAATTCTCCTATATAAGTGCTACAACTTCCTAATGACTGCCTAGTACTGCTTCTCTGTCCTCGACGGGAGGCTTTTGGTTGCCTGAGGCATGAATGTCTACATCGTTTCTCCGGACTTCAACTCTGAAACAATCCCACCACGTGTATTTGTGGGTAGCAAGGCCCACGGACGAAGCAGGCTTTTCCTTGTCAGGTTGTCGTCAACATTGACATAAACTTACGTTGCTGAGTGAATGTTGCATGTCTCTCTGAACGTTCTTCAACGGTATCCTCGGGTTGATCTACACGAATCGAGTCCTGGCCACCACGACGAAGTATACATCGCCCTTTACGAACTTATTGAGCTCTGAGCTATTTGAAAGTTGAGCTGTGACGGGCGTGTTCGACGAGAACGATGTTCCGGACTCTGTTTTAGACAGGCTTGAGTTCCGGTGGAATCGTTGTTCAGCTGGACTCCCTGCGACCATGGCAGCACCGAGGAAGCTCGCCGCAAAGGCGCCGACGAGGCGAGATCCTCTAGCAGCTTTACGAATGTCTGACATGGTCATAATGAAGCCGCATCTGCCTTACGAGTTGATGGCGCAGATCGTTGACCACCTCAACGCAGCGGATATGATTCGTATGGCAAGGGCCTCAAGGAAGATGCATGAGATGGTATATGAGGATGCCAGGTGGATACAGCGGCTGAAGAGGATGAGAGTATGGAATGAACTGGACGCAAGACGAACTGGAAGCTCCCAGACTGCCGCATTACAGCCAAGAAGGTCAGTCAGAGGCACTTATAGCAAAACAACCCGGAGTGAATGTAGGTGCTGATATTATGTAGGAAATCCACGATAGACCAAACCCTAGTCAATGGCAAAGGCAGACCTGAAATCTTGATCAATGGGCACGTTGCAAGTCCTAGGAAAGCTTCAATCTCCCAAGCGCGAGCATTTGACGGCTTTGATACCATATCCTTCTCCGATCCTTCTCTCGCGTCGAATCAGGTTGCTGCATCTCACGAGCTCGCGCTGAACGTCTTCAAAGATGTGAGATCCGTTCGTGGGAAAGCTAGGCAAGAATACGGGAAAATACATAAGTGCTTGCACCCCTTCTATGCTGATGCGCTCCGAGTGGTCGACTATTACAGCACGGCGATATTCCAGCAATATCAAGAACCGGAGCATCGGGCCACCATATTTTCCAATGTCAAGACATTTGCGCTCAGCGATGTTTCACTCGGCTCGTCTGTGAGGGAACAGCAAATTGATATGCTCATAAGACAGTATGACTCGGCGGCGCTGCTTGAGTTTCGACAAGGGTATGAGTACAAGGACATCCAAGGTCGTATGAAGCAGTATGCTCAAGTCATGTATACTCTCAATGGTGGTCAGAGCAGTATTAACCTCTTTCTCAACGACAACAAGCTCATTTCGCGCAAGTCTGAGCTCGGCTCTGTTTCTGATTGCGTTGATTACTCCATGGGCTCTGGACAGTTGTCACTCGAAAGAGTTCATGCCTATTTTGATCGACTCGGAGAGGCGTACCGACGCGAAGCGACAATTATCAAGACGGTCTTCCCACAAAGTATCGAGGTTTCTCTCCTATACTTGGAGCAGATCGGTCAGGAAATCCTATCCCCTTTTTTGGCCGCTCTTTTTGAAGATGCTCGTACGAGAAGCACATCAGTCTACCTTAGGGTCATCTCTGGGAGTCTGCACGCCACCAGCAAATTCGTCCAAGACTTTGCTTTGCCTGAAGATGCGGACGAGGACGCTGTCATTCGTGCCTGTAATGTCCTAGTCAGACTGTTCGCTCCACATCTCCAAGTCTATCTCGAAGAAGAGCTAGCATATTTCAGAACAAATGCTGACAGGGAAACTGAAAGATGGGATCGCAACCTCGCAGAGCAGGAGACCTCAACTGAAAAGTTCTTGATGTCCAATGTCAATCGTCAAGCTGAGAAGAAAGACTTCATGTCGTCCTTCAAGCAAGTCCTGATGATGCCAGTCAATATTCTTCCCTCCTTCGCTTCAACCAGACCTGCCGTGAAGCGGACGGAAAGCGGTTTGGATGGCATCTCTGGCTCTATGCCCCGTCCGCTAACTCCCAAGCTGCCCGCTCAGGCGCCAACAGATGAACTCGCCGCAAAAGCTGCTATGATATCTTCACAACTTGAAAACATAAAAGGCCTTCTCAGCATTGACGTAGCCCTAAACCTCATACACACCGCCAAATCCTCACTTGAACGTGCTGCCCAGTTTATCGCCCTGGGTGGTCCTTCCGGCGAGATTGCTCGCGAGAAGTGCTCCGAGATCTACCTCAGTCTCATTTCCACCCTTGGCGACAAACATGTCCACACCGGCTTCGACAAAGCCATTCAACACCTCGCCCTCTACGATCCTCGTACTCAAAAGGACGGTGCAGTCGCACACAACGGCACAGTCGTCGCACCCTTGACCACTTTCCTCGAGCTCGTAAATGTAGGCGACTTAATCCAACAAATGCTCGACGTCTTCTACGAACAAGAAATAATCGCCATGTCCATCATCAAACGCGACGACTTCATCTCCGCACCAGTCAAAGCCAAAAAGCGGTTCGAACACATGCTCGACGAGCGCGTCGCATCCGGACTCAGCAAAGGCATCGACGTCCTAATGGACGAGGTCGAATACCTCTGCGCAACCGAACAACTTCCCACTGACTATAATCCCGTGACACAAGTCTTCGACGCCGACACCATCAATAAGAAGAACAGTACATTCGGCGCCGCGGACATCGACGTGTCGCCCACACGACCCTGTATACACATTATTGAGATCATGCGTCTCCACATTGGTATGCTCCAAGGAAGCACCGACAAAGCGCTCATCGACGTGTTCGTACAAGAGGTTTCACAGCGGCTCTTCCAAGCACTGGTCAAACACATCAAGCGGCAGCGCATCTCACCGCTCGGCGCTATGCGTCTGCTCTCCGATCTAACAGCCTACACGAGCTTTATCAGTAGTTATCGCAACCCGAATTTGACGGTTTACTTCAACGCACTGAGGGAAGTTAGCCAGATTTTCCTGTTTGAAGGTAGGACGGATCGGGAGTTGGATGAGATGAGCGGGATTATTGCGGATGCGGAGCGGTATAGAGGCGTTTTCACGGTGGAGGAGGTGGTTGAGTTTGCGGAGCGGAGGAGTGATTGGCTTCTTGTTAGGAATAAAGTGGAGGGCAAGGTGCGCGGTGACCAGTGTGTAGTTATGTAAATGATCTAGATGGTGGTTGTTTGAAAAGAAGAAGGAGATTTTTGAGATAGCGAGGACTTCAGAGGGAGCCTTCTGGTTTACAGTCGCTGACGAAATCTGTTCCCCTGATTACTAATGGGAGATATAGTTGTTCTTCATAGCGTCACTTAGAGACTGTCCGTGTTGTAGCATGGAGAATGGATAATCCATAACTGTGTTGAACGATGGTGATCGACGGCTGCCGTCCAGCGGCCATACGTCGTCGTATTGGCTT
>Ga0115842_100347_pt1 | contig 18378 bp, 16 predicted proteins | sample InSIn2SAF170_2_FD_83856 | JGI IMG/M metagenome (GOLD analysis project Ga0115842, IMG submission 83856)
AGAGAGATGCTAGGATTGATGCCGTATATCTGTTCGTATTACCTTGAATTCGCGTCCGTCGGAGATTCATGGATGGTGTGTCTTAGAGACAACAGTATAGCAGGTAGTGTATATCAATATTCAATCGCAGGTTGGATTGGTTTAGAGCACCGGTCGGAAGTAGACGGCTAGATTGGTAGATAAATACTGTTCTGACGGGGAGTGTGAGTTGAATTTAAGTACCTAGGTAGAAAGGCTGCTGTCACCTCTGCGTGTATGTGTGGTTTCCGTGGCTTGAGCAGGCACATACGATGTTGTGGTATGGTCGAGTGCAGGCTGGTGGTGGTGGTGGTGGTGGTGGTGAGAAGGCTTGTGTGATGGGTAGTAGCTGATGACGGGGTCAAGGTGCTCGATAGTGTCGAGGCACGAGAAAAGATTACGTCAAGGTTAATGACAATGACAATGGCGGCGGCGATGGTGAGTGCTTTGCTGCAATGAAAATAGAGAACACGGAACAAAATAAGTAGAATGACGGTGCAACAAAATGTAGACTTTGTACAATGATATGATTACACTGTGATGTGCATGTCCACTGTCTCTAACTCGACCTCTTCATTCCCATCATTGCAAAATTCTGAGTTCGGGAACTATCATCCAGCTTCGCACTGGTCCGTGATGGCACAGCCTCCTGCATACCCAACGATGTATCTGCATCAGCATCATCAACTGGGACCAGCTGTGTATCATCCAACTCTTCATATATACTCGGTTCCTCCTTTCCAAGGAAGCCATCCCAAATACCCGTCTTGCAGACTAGAGCACCAACCAGCGCAAGTGGTAACTGCCAAACACTAGCCCAGAACAGTCCTCTGGCGCTGCCTTGTGCGCCTTGGTACTTCCAGAATCGGACTGCTTCTTTCAACATCCATGCGTTGCAGGCAGTACTAATGACTAGAAAGCCTGAGTTGACGACGCCGACGTAGTACAGGCCGAAACAGATGGGAAACATGGCGACGCTGTAACGCAACGCAACTCGGGCATTGCGGGCAGGGTTAATCCAGGCAAGCATCTTGTGGCCTGCATTGCGATAGTCGTCCCTTATAGTATGTGAGAGTGAGTTGAAGTGAGGAAATTGCCACGCAAAGAGTAAACCTGCGAGAAGCCAGCCACCGATGGAAGATTCCGAGAACAATAGATCACGCCAGGAGTGGTGTTCGCTTGTTGCGGTTTCACCTGCAGCTGCTGCCCAGCCCATGAGAGGTGGAATCCCACCAACAATGGCTCCGATCCAGGTGTTTGCTGCACTAATTCGCTTCATGGGCGTATAAACGAAACCGTAAAGGAAGATGTTCAAGCCTGAAAGTCCAGCAACTGTTGGATTGGTGCCAAAGTTTAGGAGCAAAAGACCGGATGCGCCTCACAGGATGGCGAAGGCTAGTGCACCTCGAGGAGAGATGAGTTTACGAACCAGGGGGCGGTTGCGAGTCCTTGTCATCAAAGCATCGTATTTAGGCTCGAAGAGCATATTGAAGGCATTCGCTGAGGCGCACGACAGAAACGTGCCAGTGGTTAGGAATAGAAACGTTAGAGTTGAGGTGGACAAGGTCGTATTTGCATCTGCAACATGGCTTGTGCTGGATAAGATGTCAGGTATCGGGTATAATGAGTATGCCGAGGTGGTGGTCAAAAGAATCAGGAACGAGAGTCGTGGTTTGGATAATGACAGGTATGTTGTAAACTTGCGGCGCCAGATCGCGCTCTGAGGGAGGGCAGCAGCACTTGTTGTCAAAAGCGACGAAGCGTCCAGCGGTAATTGTTCTTCTGCCACATCCTTCTCTTTCTGTGTGTCCTCAATTGTCGTATTCTGAGCAGCCTTCTTCTGCAACCAACGTCGTCTGTGTGGTAAGACGTTCTCTTCACGAATTATTGAGTTTGCTGTGACACCGTCGTTCTCTGTGGCCACACTCTCGATCATGGTGCCTTTTGGTCCAGGAGAGTTGCTTGAGCTCACTACTGGCTCGGCAGGACGATCTCTCGTCCTCCGTACTGCAAGCAATCCATTCTTCAACCAGCCTCGATCTATTGATTCGTTGGCGGAGAAGTATTCGTGGAAGGATGACTGAGGCTGAATTTGCATCTGTCGCTGGACTTCATGGTCGGGTACAATGGCGCCGTGTATCTTCCGTTTTGTATGGATAGATGATCTGTACAGTATCCGCGTAGAAGACGATGGTCGAGCTAGTTGGTGTAGACATCTGGCGCACGACCGGGTGGGCAGCGTTTGCATCGCGACCGGTCCAGATCTTATCAACTAAGCATTCAACCAGGTGAGCTGTGCATTCTGTCCCGTGTTCGCTGAGCCTGAGTCGTTGGTAACTTGTGCTCGAGCGATGGCGTGTATTGGGAGGCCATAAGATCAAACCATCAAAATGATGTCGATCATCATGTCTCCACAGTAAACTGCGCAGTTGCACATGCAACCACCATAATTAAACAATGTACTCTCCAATGCAGCGTTCGACCCATGATCACCTCAGACTTCAATCAGGCCGACGACTTTAGTCATCCTAAGAGCATTTCTAATCACTCCTGGACCGGACAACATGGCAGCGTTCGAGAACGAAGGGACTAAAATCGAGAATGAAACATGGAAGATCCTCGATCAGTTGCGGGCACGACTACAACTACTGGTAGGCAGCTTGACTGCCATGCAGAACGACCTCGCAAACCCAGATGTACGGCTACCACCATGGCAGCAGTTTCAGACCTCTATGAACAAAGTCCAGCATGAAATCAACGAGGTCGCAGAGCAGATCAAGAAACATCAGGAGACCTTGTCCAGGATTGTGATTGTGCCCGACCCGAAATTCCCTATCCGACAGCAACACATCCTTCAGACACTTATGCGCACAAAGATGGAGCCGTCCATCGAAGACTGGATTGAACAGAATCTGAAATCTGTGCAGGACAAGGCGAACGAGGAAGAAAACCGGGATTGGATACAGCTGGAGAAGAATCCTCTCAAAAGATTATCAGAGAAAGACCGACAGGAATTGTGGCCCTGGGCTGCTATCACGGCAAACTTTGAGGGTCGAAACCATATCTGGGGAGCTGATTTCACCATGGCTGAAAAGGCTGAAGGCGTCGAGAAGGTTGAGACTGGCTTGTTCAGGGCGTTAGAGGAACCAGCTACACCAGATCCTTATGCCGACCCAGCAGCTGAAGGGGACCAGCAAGACCAGTACCTTGAAGTTGGAGTCGACGAGGCTGATGAAGCTGAGAAGATGGATATTGATCAAGCTAGACAGGGCACTGCTGGTACTGCTGCACAATCGAAGCGAAGTCAAGCTGCGATGCCTATGGACAACATACATCGATTCATGACCAAAGGTGTATTAGCCTAATCGACGTACAGCAAGTACTTGGTTGAAAATCATTGCTCGAATAATACAGCCAACAGTCCAGCAATCCGCATCGTATGATTGGTTATCCTAGCAGATCATGGACCCACATGTCTGCATGAAGCCTCGGCACAATCATAGAAGGCAACATTCCAGAAAAGGTCACAAAGCTGATTCATTAAACCTTGTACAACTCCTTGATTATACCTTTGAACTGGTCGCGGATTATGCAAACTGGTCCCTCAAACAAAACCATCAGTACCAGGACGAAACCAGATCGTGAACAAGCTTCATCCCGTTTCAAGGCTCGAAAAGCGGCAAAAGCAGCACAAGTAGCGAAGGAAATCGCGGAGATCGAAGCGACCAAAGAGGCGGAAGCAGCAAAATTGGCTATAATGGCAGAGAAGGACTCACAAGATACCACCAAGCGGTTGACTCGGGAGGAAGTGGCAAAGAACAATACTGAAGATTCATTGTGGACGATCGTCGACCACAAGGTCTACGATCTCACGGATTTTATCGATGCTCATCCTGGTGGCAATGTTGTGCTAAAGCAGTTTGCTGGTCAGGACGCGACTACTGCCTTTTACAACTTACATCGTCATGAAGTCCTGCATAAATACTCGGATCTATGCATAGGTACATTGGAAGGGGAGAAGTCGGAGGTGATTGAGCCGCATGCTGGCGATCTTTCACAAGTTCCCTATGCAGAACCACTTTGGCTCACGCCTGCCTTCAAATCTCCTTACTACAATGAATCGCATCACAAGCTACGCAAAGCTATGCGAGAGTTTGTCGATACACACGTTTCCCCAGAAGCACATGAGAAAGAACTCGATGGAACATACATATCTCAAGAGCTAGTGGACAAGATGGCGGCCAACAATCTCATAGCATTACGACTAGGTCCCGGTAAACACTTGTACGGAAAGAAACTTCTCGGAGATGTGAAAGGGGAAGAATTCGACTACTTCCATGATCTGATTGTTGCCCAAGAACTTTCGCGTGCAAACTCAAGAGGTTTCCAAGATGGAAACTTGGCCGGCATGATGATCAGCTTGAGCGCTGTTCGACAGTGGCTCCATAACGATGCACTCAAGGAGAAGGTCACAGAAGAATGCCTGTCAGGCAAGAAATTCATGTGTCTCGCCATAACCGAAGCATTCGCTGGTTCGGACGTTGCCGGTCTGCAGACGACGGCAGAGAAGACACCGGATGGAAAGCACTAGTAAGTCAACGGCACCTGCAATTCTCATTCCCTTCGCCTTAATGCTAACGATGGACAGTATCATCAATGGCACTAAAAAATGGATAACCAACGGAATGTTCAGTGACTATTTTGTCACTGGCTGTCGAACGAAAAAGGGTTTCTCTGTCATCCTCGTTCCCAAGTCTGACAACATCGAGACCAAACGCATCAAGACTTCTTACTCTACTGCTGCCGCAACGACATTCATCCAGTTCGAGAACGTCAAAGTCCCAGTTGATCATCTTCTTGGCCAAGAAGACAAGGGTTTCATCGTCATCATGTCGAACTTCAATCATGAGCGCTGGGCAATGGCCTGTTCCGTAATCCGGTGGATGCGCACCGTCACGGAAGAGTGCATCAAGTGGTCCAACCAGCGAATCGTCTTTGGCAAGCAATTGAACCAACAGCCAGTCATCCGGCAAAAGCTTGCAAAGATGATAAGTCTGACCGAAGCTTGCCAAGCACAGCTCGAGATCATCACATACCAAATGTGCAATATGACCTATGAACAACAATCGAAATTGCTTGGTGGTCCGATAGGTCTACTGAAGAGCTACGCCACGCGCTGTGCACACGACGTTGCTGACGACGCAGTCAATATTTTTGGTGGCCGAGGTTTGACACAAGGTGGTATGGGAACAGTAGTCGAGCAGTTTCACCGGACATACAAGTTCGATGCTATTCTCGGTGGCACTGAGGAGATTTTGGCTGATTTGGGTGTGAGGCAAGCTATGAAGCAGATGCCGAAGTCTATGTTGTAGACAGATTTGTGGTTCATGGCATTTGTGGGTCAAAGCCGTGTGTGTGCTTCCAAGCGCTTAGATCACAAGTTCTTCTGTTCTTGCTTCGAGTAGTATGGTGTTGTTTCTACTGTTACACAAGTATCGGCGGTCCCATGGTCTCATCTCACCGTATGAGATTGCTGGGACTCCCTGTTTCAACAGGCATTGCAATCAGACCTATTGTCACTTGGACACAGTGTAGTTTATCTTATGACTTTCAAAGGTTCTCTACACACAACACGTAGTTCCTGTATCTGTCTTGCTACCGAATCAACCCTATCGCGTGCCTCCGCCACTAAGTTGACTACATGAGGGGGTTAAGCAAAACTCAAACAAAGAAGTCATCGATCCGTTGCCTTTCAGCCTACCTATTGACTGTATGCAGTGGAGATGTCCAGCTGCCTCGAATGTAGCCGAATCGAAATTGAACAATGATCAGTATGGTGGTATCGTGGGAGATATCAGCACTTTCAACCCCACAAAACGTTGTGTTACACCACCTTTGAGCTGCCTCATCGGGAATGGTCTACATGAAGACCTTCCGTTCCTTTCATAGCGTCATATCCGCTTCTCATAGATACTGCGAATCCTGCAAACGGCTCACACCAATTGAATGATCTTCCTTCCAAGCAGTCCAGGATCATGGCTTCGTTCAGACCAGGTCGGCTATCTATGCTGACCTATAAAGTATGGACAGGTATACACCTCGTTTCGTGGCACCGTGGTTTCATGGTCTCGCTCTACCACACGACGAACATCGAATCTTGGCCACCATGAGACTCGTCCTGTTATGCTCGCTAGCGTTGAATGCCTTCACACTGTTGTCCAGTGCTCAGGTGTCATCAAGCCCTAGCACATCCATCAATGGCACGAGCTTTCCATCTCTGTTCGAAGTTACAACAGAGGATCTCATCACCGGCCTTGAGCAAGGTCTCTTTACGAGTGTCGACCTCGTCAATGTAAGCTATCCTACTTCGTCCCCCATTTATCATTCTCACACCGTGTTCAGGCATACATAGCCCGCATTTACGAGGTCAACTCGACTCTCCGCGTAGTGACCCAGCTCAATCCAGATGCCTCCTCAATCGCAGCAACTCTTGATGCAGAACGTGCAAACGGTACTGTCCGTGGACCCCTTCACGGTATCCCCATCCTCATCAAAAACAATATCGCCACTGCCGATGCCATGGACAACACCGCTGGTTCATATGCTCTAGCTGGCGCAAAGGTGCCACGGGATAGTACTATTGCAGCAAAACTCCGTCAGGCCGGTGCTATCATTCTCGGCAAAGCCAACTTATCTCAATGGGCAAACTTTCGCTCGGACAATAGCTCCAACGGTTGGAGTGCTATTGGTGGACAGGTTGTTGGAGCTTACTTCCCTGGTCAGGACCCGAGCGGCAGTAGCAGTGGTAGTGCTGTATCAAGTTCTCTAGGACTTGCTCTGGCAACTTTGGGCAGTGAGACAGATGGGAGTATCATCAGTCCTAGCGATAGTAAGTATTGCAATTACCGCACTCGTTTTTGGTGCACAGAAGCAAAGTACAACCAGCAACAGCTAACTTCCAAACCAGTAAACAACGTTGTCGGCATTAAGCCAACCGTAGGCCTCACCTCTCGCGATCTCGTGATTCCTATCTCTCAACACCAGGATACAGTTGGCCCGATCGCCCGCACAGTCACCGATGCAGCTTACCTTCTCACCGCCATAGCTGGCTACAGTCCCTACGACAACTACACCTCCGCCATCCCCTTCCCCAACCACATAACACCCGACTACACCACAGCCCTAAACTTCTCCGCTCTCCGCGGCGCCCGCATCGGCATTCCCCGCAACGTCTTCGACACCCCCGCCAACCGCGCCTCCCCCTACGCCGCCATCCTCGAAACCTTCGACACCTACGCGCTCCCCGTCCTCCGCGCAGCCGGCGCAATCATAATAGACAACACAACCTGGCCAGGGTACAACCTCGAGCCCGCAAACGCCTCAACAATAGTCCTAAACAGCGACTTCATAACCGACCTCCCGGCCTATCTCTCCCAACTAACCTTCAACCCGCAAAACATCCACTCAGTCTCCGACGTCCGCAACTTCACCCAACACTTCCCGCTCGAAGACTACCCAGACCGCGACACCGCCGTCTGGGACAACGCGCTAGACTACTACGGCGGCCAAAACAACACAAACCCTAATTTCTGGTCCAATTACACTCTCCTCCAGTACCTCGCTGGCCCGCTCGGCCTAACAGGCTCTCTCACAAACCACTCTCTAGATGCGCTAATAATGCCAACATATTTCGCATCCCATTTCCCCGCTCTCCTTGGCAGTCCAGTCATCAGCGTGCCGCTAGGATCCTATCCAAACGGGACGAACGTCACGATGAATTCTAGAGGTGATCTCAACGAGACGGGTCCCGGGATTCCATTTGGATTATCGTTTATGGCGGAACGGTTCAGTGAGATGAAGTTGATTGGGTTGGCGTATGCGTTTGAGCAGAGGACTAATGTTAGGGGGAAGGTTGCGCCTTTGGCACAGAATTTGCCGAGAACGGAGATTGTGGACGTTCTAGGTCAGAAGGAGAGGCAGACGAAGGGGAGAGCGAAGCTCTGAATGGGAGGGGTAGGAGATTGATGCATTGTGTATGTGTTGAATGATTGGGGCTACCCTGATCTTTATCGTTAACGGAGAGTTGCATTGGACAGAACTGGACTAAATTAAGCTGAATGAGTACCATATACCTGTTAAGGTACTGGTTGCATCGTTTCCTTCCCTCCGTCTCCTTCGTGCTATTCAACAATAGCTCTTGACAGATACCATGCGACGAGTGCTCGACAATCTGCACCTGGTTCCCGGCTGATCTCGATTTACGATTGATACTGCCGTATCTGCATTCAACATCCACGGCATCCAGCAAGAAAGCGTATCTCTATGACTGACACTGGTATTCCGGTGCAAGATATTATACTACACTAGTGAAAAGGTCGCTTGATTCAATAATTAGCTATTCGACAAAGGTTACGGGGCAGGAGATACAGTTGAACCCTACTGTACCTAGTACACATAGCGTGAAAGGAGCGGAATTATACATCAGGACATATGGGGTAATACTGATCCAATTTATTGCTTGTGCGGGGTGACACTCCTGGTTTTGAAGTGGGAGCTATGAGTGGTAGAGAGGAATGATGGGGCTAGAAGGGAGATTGAGAAAGGTCAAATCTGCTGCAGAACGAATGGATCAACAGTAATGGGGACTGGCTGTCTCAATGGCATGACTACACCTAGATTTGAATCAGTCCTGAAATCATGGGGGTGCTGGAGCTCTTGGCTTTGTTCCTCACTCGCTGTTGCTTCTTGTCTGGCGCTATAAAGACTAATATTGGAGAGGGGTTCACATCATTGTGAAAAGCATTTGTGCAGATGCGTGCGCCTGACCAATTCATGATCAACATGATGTATGTACTGTACAGCTTCCACTCACGAAATGCACGGGATCGATCTGTAACGCCGATACCTGCCCCGACTAGGCTGTTAAAATATCAATACCGCTGATATCCCCGACTACCATACGGACTCGTCATCTGGGGCATGTGGTATCCATGATTACCAATACCAACAGGGGCCTGCCGCATATTCGCAATCTTCTCCTTTCTTTGTCTGCTCATCTCAGCACGGAAAGCCATCAATTCGGTACGGTCTTTCTCGAATTTGGCATCCTCACGGAGTTTCTCATGCTTGCCTGCTCGTCGTTGCTTAAAACAGCAGAATATAAAAAGAACTGCGGCGATTGCAGCGACACTAAGGACTGATGCCGCAATGCCGATCTTGGCCCCTTTGCTTAGGCCATTCCATTTTTGTTGCATATTCTGCGAGGACGAACCACCGTTACCGGCGTCGAGTTGGAGGGCTTTGCTGGTGTCGTTGTTGACTTGAATTGAGGTCATGTCACCACTGTGGTCGCCATAGGTATACTGTGTTCCCGTGCTGGCATCACTAACACGGACCGACTGAACGTACATATTGAAGGGCGCTTTGGAGTAATCTGTTTCACCGCCTGCCCATTCGATGGTGTACTTGTCGTTCTTGCTGTCACCACCAGCCCAGATGCCGATGCGCACATCTGAGGGCGTTTGTGGATAGTTGTGGCCGCCATTTGCGTCTTCGTACTTCAGAGTTCGCACTATCTGGCTGTCTATGTAGAAGTCTAACTTCTCTTTGGACCAGTCGAGGGTGTAGTTGTGATATTCTTCTTGTGGATTACTGATCGGGTGCCAGACAGCTCGATCGTACGAACTGGTATTACCCTTACCAAAATAGTTGCTCTGAACATGAGTATCGTTGCCGCCAATTAGTTCCCAGTCAATCTCATCGAGAGTGTCTGATAGGACCACGATGGAAGAAACAATGCCCTGACCTGAGGCAGCCTTCATGATCACCTCAACCTGGCCGAAGAAGATGTAAAAGTTGGACTTGACAGTTGGAGTGTCACCTCTGGTGTTAATAGTAAAAGCTGCACCGTTGCCATCATACGTTGCTTTTCCTGCTGTCCAGTTCCACACTTTGTTGCTGGTTTCATACTGTGCGAAATTGATCGAGTAGTTAGAGATTCCTAGACCTTGATCTGGGGAACATGTCGCATTCATGGGATTACAATCGGAAGAAATTTGCGCCAATATCGTTGTACATAATGCCAGTATTGCTGAAACTGTGTATGCGAAGAGCCTCATTGTCGCTTTAAAGATTGGGGCAGCGCTTTGTGGATCGTTTGGATGGAGTGATAGTTATGCCTGACGGGCGCTTCGCAGGGCGAACTTGAAAGATTGTGCAGATGACTTGCCAACAAGATGGTGAGGCGCGTACTCACAATAGATATTGAAATGCACAAAGTGACAAGTAGTATGTGAAAAGAGTGACTAACTGCTCACAGACCAGTGCGAGACAGATGATTAGAAAGAAGGGTACGATGAAGGACTTGGACGACAATGTAGGGAATGTCTTGCTGAAGAGCAGTAGGACGGAGGCTTGTAGAGGTGTGGTGAAGGAAATTAGAAGTGCTGTTGTAAATCGACACGGCTTAACCGTGAAACACCAAACGATCAAGATGGTCCAACCAGACAGCGCTGTGAATGCAGGTGGGCGTTCCGAGTCTACCAATCAGCTATGCATTTGGCTGCGGTAGGCGATAGTGCGACACGGCTTGGTTTGCTTCATTCTCCCTTACTGGTGCTACTGCTACCGAAGTTGTCGGCGGCATACATTTAATCGTTTCATGTTACTATCACGAGTCTACTGTCAGAGGCAGAAGTGTTGCTGGTTCTCCTTGTCAAGTACTGTAGTGGTTGCAAGCTTAGGCTTTGGACAATTAACGGAACGAGCCATCCTGACCCTGGTCCTAGACGCCTGCACTGTACCTCGCATTAGCCCTAAGCCTCACGAGCCACAGATTCCATCACTGCACGTAGAATTGAATCCTTGTCTCAGGCACGCATTACGACAAGGTACAAGACTTCAGGCACCTAAGACATACCTTAGGTACTCATCGCCTCGAATGCCGTCCTTCGCATAACCACGCGACCATCGATCTTTCAAAGCGCGCACGAGCTGGAAGCCAACAATCATGCATTGTGCTAGTAGCTAGGTACCATAGCTCGGTCGTGCTAACTATCTAAATCAACACCATGCCACCAATCCGCCGCTATCTGCGCATCTCCAAATACTCAGTCCTTGAATGCCGCATCTTTCTCGAGAACCCCGCTGACGGTCCACGATGGCTCCTAAACCCCGGTGATCCCGCTCTACCTCGCATCTTCGAAGCCGTCAAACCGCTCGTGCTTCCCAAATTAAAAGAAGAGAACGAACGGGCAAAGGGCAAGGGTAAGAAGAAGAAAAGCGTCAAAGATGTCATTACGAAAGACGACTTCGAGGTCAGCGTGTTTCTGACGGATGTTTCAGTCAAGCATAATCTGGTCGTCAAGGACAAAACCTTTGATGAAGGGAAGGATGCGCAGGGTAGTAATACAAGAGCTAATCCTGTTGTACTGCGCGAAGATAGCGATGACGCGAGCGACCTTGCACGGATACCCCAGGCGCAGGATGATGAGGAGGGTGTGGTTGTGACGGGGCACGTTTTGGGGAGGGTTCAGGAGGATGACAAGAAAAAGCTAGGCCTCAAGACCACATACTCTGGATTTGCAATTTGGGGCAAAGTGTTATGCTTGCTCGTGGAACGAAAAGGCGGTCCTGGAAAGAAGTCTTCCAGCAGTGTCGATGGTGGTGGTCAAGCTTTGATGCAAGATTGGATCACTACGAGTCAGCTACAGCATGAGGATCAAGAGTGAACAGAGTTGGTATGGTAGTGATGTGCTTAATTCCTACTAAACTCCTTACGTCGAACAACTCTAGTATGTGCGTTGCTGTTTCGTAGTGAAGTAAGATACCACCACCTTATGGACTTGCCATCGACCATTGCTAGACACAGCCACTCGACTCACTGGTAGCCTCCCTATCAGAACAACGCAATGCAAAGCTTGTACGAGTTACTCGAAATCGCAAGCTTGGTTTTCACCATACCGCTCACCTCAACCACATTCTGTTAGCAGTAGTATGCTTATCGTGCTTGAACGTCAGAAAACGCGCTGCCTTGAAGCGAAGAATCGTTGAGCCGCCTTGTCTGGGTTTGTGCACCAACACGCAGAGGTCTCCGATTTGCGAGATGGTGACTGAAATTTCAGGCGCGCTCTGTGATGAAGGAGGGATGCTGCAGGGCTTCAAACTAACCAATCAGCTCTACATTGCTGTCCAAGCTGTGGTCAGCTCTGACGCTTCTTGAAAGTCGCACTCCATCATCTTTTCGGAGGAGAGCCACTGGAGCTCCGCAACTTTGTCATGTGTTTGTGTATAGTATCTAGCAAGGATCATAGACAGGCCATAGTCTTTGCATGGATCAAGATGGACTTTGGTTTCGTGTAGGTTATAGTGGTCCCAAAATCAATAGGATATTGTCCGGAAGTCAATAACGAACTTTGACTTACATACGCACTTCTTTGCAGATTATGGAGTACTAGATGCTTGTTCACTAACCCCAAGTCATTCGAATTCGTGTCATAAGTCGCACGATTTGGTGCCACTGCTGTTCCAGTACCAGCTGACGGTTAGGTCCATGATAGAACAAAGATCGTAGTATCATGGATGACGAACCTAGAGGGGTCTTAGCAACTGCAAAATTGAATGGTATAGTGCTGTATGGCTATGCGAGGTGGAGGTTAGGGGAATATGTTTAAATTCGTGATTTCGGTTCTTTTTCAAAATGCCCCCCCCGGCCCAGGTGAAGAGTGAACAAGTAATCCAGAAGAGGCAGAGTGTCACGAGGTAATCTTGGTAAGTGAATTTGTATCGGTAAGCTGTTACAGTAGACTCCTTTTCCAAAAGGTCACTCGTGGCGGGCTGAGAACACAGTACATCTACTGTATCAAGGGGGAAGTGATTTGTAGGACAATAACTCTCAAGGACTCCTCGGAGCGGCGGGGCTCGATCCGCTCGTGCCTTGTCAATCAAATCATGGAGACCCCTTGCATCAGTAATTTCGAAGTCGATTGATTGGCTTTTGTTCTCCGTAAAGGCCTTCTGGAATCTCTGGAAGCTTTGTCTACACTTGCCGCAAGCGGTAATTTCAGAAGACTGCCACCACAGGCTGGACGAGTCGCGATAGCCGAGAGTCCACATTTCACACGTGGGAATGGGTTCCTGACGCCAAGCTGGAGATGGAAAGTGTGGGTGGAATGGACCAGCCAATGATTGGGCATGACAAAACAGTCTTTACTTCTCCAGTTTCTTCACCGCCCGGGTAACAGCGAATCTCCCGATGTAAAGATATATGCAGGGGCAGGTTTGGAGTGCAGCAAACATGCTAGGACAGACTGATAGATCTTACTGATGTTCTCTGTAGCCTGAAGCCAGGAGCATCAGTGTATGCAGAAGCAATCTTGGTTGTCACAAATTCATGTTGAAGAAGCCAGTTGCATGAAGGCGTCAATGTTGCACCAAAATTCCCTCGCATGACCTGCATAGAAACACGAACGCCTCTCGAAATGAGCCACACGCATGATCATGGCAAGTCGTATCATGCAGGACTACCGAGTGTGACGCTCAGCTAGTCTTGCTAGTGTCGACGGAACGAGCTGAGACCCAGCGGCAATGCCGCACCCAAAGTTAGGAGAAATGTGCAAAGCTATGTAAAATTTTCGTGCCGAGGCCTATGCAGCCACATTCACTTACATTGAGCTTCCAGAGATTCCATGTTCTACGGAGTACTGTAGTGAGAGTTAGGACTTGTGAAACGAAATACGAGACCACCGTTGTCTTTCATCGTGTGGCAGGTGAGGGGTTGACTCCGACCACGTGTGAAGCTTGAATACTCTTGAGAAGCGACAACATGGTCTGTGGCTGATATTTCTGACGTCGTCATCGCCGATGACATTGTAAGGATATCGATCAACTTCTCGCTGAACACCAGCAAACTTTGCATGAAGTCACGGAGCATGAAAACGAGAAGCTACCTCATTCTGAAACAGGCACCAAGGACGACCCCGAGAGAAAAACTTAATTCTGCACTGGGATGAACGACCGCTCGAGTGTATGATTCGATAGTTGAGCGAACTGCATTGCACGTTGCGCCGGTTCCTGATGATCACGCACCGTTGGTGGCGAAGGTCAAACCTGAAACACGATCTTCGGAGGATCAGGAGGAATGGAGCAAAAATCTTTTGCCTTCTGCCAGTGCACAAGAACAATACTGTAGTTTTGTGGGACCTTGATGTCTTGGTGACGAAGCTCACAAACAAGCAACAAACTCATTGCCATTCCTGCATCTTGACATGCGACTGGAGTAACATGACGGCTGCTGCAAATCCTCGAAGATTGCAGGAGTTGAGTACTGGCAGACGGACAGCACCGCAACGGTTTTCCGGACTCTGGAATAAGCTGACCTTTGAACAAGGATGATGACCTGTCTAGCGCAAAACAACCCATTTGTCCAACCACTCAGCTTGCTTGCGCACACTTGCGTGCAGGTCAGCTGCCTTCACACCGGAAAAGTAGTAAACGTGCTTTGAGGTTGACATCTCGTCAATCCTGGTGAGCTGAACACTTGGAGGATGTCAGCACTTGCTGAGAAGCATAGGACTGGTGGACTTAAGCGCGTTGTGATTCCGTGCCAATAGGATAGACAAACGTGCCCGGCAATTATATCCATCTGGCACCAAGAAAGGACTTGAAATCGAAAAGGCACGCTGGTTCGCTTAGCTTTCGAGAGCCGTAAGTATAAGCAAAAGCGTTGCAAAACAGTCGTGGACATTCCAAAGCCGAACCATTTCCATGTAATCTGTGCCATGCTACGTGACGAATCCCCTCTTTTGAGGTCGAAAGTAAAAAATAACTCGCTGGTAAAAGAGAATTCGGATCCTGCAGGTAACAGGCGATAGGCAACAGGCGACAGGCAATGAGCTACATCTTGCCTGTTTCTGCTGTTGCCAGTTGTCTCGATTTCGGCTGTGCGAGCTACAAAAGGATTGGTTTTTCTGGCGGGCAGCGGTGACGACAAGTCTCTCGTTGGTGCACACGTTTTTTCGATTAGTCGCGATTGAAACTTGCTCGGTGAGTGCGGCGGTTGTAAGCGTGGGTGTAGACATCAGTAATTTCCTCCTTGGGAGAATGAAGCAGTGCAAAGCGGGCCACGCAGGGCTAAGGGGAGGTGACCCAGCGACTTGGGCAAGCTAGCGACACTAAAGTTCGTGGCTAAACCAGATGCTTTGCGCAGCCCCCTGGTCCGCTGAGTGGATACCCGTCTTTGCTCGTAGGCGTGCTTCAAACAGCTTCAGAGCCAAAGTTGATCGCACGTCGTGCAGTTTCACAAGCTGAGGTGTCAGCTGGCACCCCTGTAACCTCAGACCGCTCTTGTTCGAGACCCACAAAAGTGACCTCGTGAAGTGAACGTCGTCGCTCGTCACCATTTCTGGCCGAATCTAAGTTTGTGGATTCCCGAGCCTGAATCCAGGTTTCCTTCGATATATGAACTGCCGTCCCGGCTTCTGGAAGCAGCAACTCTCTCTTCAACTGTAACAACACCGAGAATCACTCTCATATAATACTAAGCCGAGCTTTATCAAAGACAACTCCAAAAACAACAAGCAATCAGCCAGTACTAGACAACTCCCGCATATTCACCACCAACACTACTACAAGTCCTCACGATCTCATCATCAATATGCCTACAGGATCGAAATTCCCTCCTTGTCCAGGACCACCACCAAACAGACCACTTCCGTCGCTTCCAAAGAAATATTAAGCAGAGGAACAATACATCAGTGCCAACATAGGTTACGGATCTTCCTCCGCTTCAAGAGAACAACTACAATATTTTGAGTTCGGCCTCGGACGCGTCTCGTGATGCGTTGCAGCAGAGCAGAGCTTCTAGAATATGTGTCATGTCAGCATTTCGGGTGACATGGATCATGCATGTACGAATTGCAGTAATGAGCACTGGGAACGAGTGATCAAAGAGTGCCGCTATGCTGCATGCTGCATGATGTGCTGGCACGAACAAACACCACAACTTGCCGCATGAACTGCGTGAAACTGTCAAAGTCAAAACACTCAGCAGCAAATGCCGATGCGTCCAAGTCTTGCATTGCTTTAATCAGCTGAGCGCTTGACCCTTTTTCAATCAACCAAAACCATCCCTGTCATATTCAGACCTAATCATTACACCACACGCCCCTTCCCTAGCAACTCGGCACCGACTCTATCACATGTAACAACATTATTCATACAACAATTCTCCCCCATTCTTGGTGGATGAGACATTCACTACAACGCTTTCATTGGCAGGCCATGTCTGCAAGTTTGTTCTAAGAGGAGGTCACCTGCCATTGTCACATTTTTCAATTCTCAATATACCCAAGATTTTGCAACTGTATTATAGGAACGAATAACGTTTGACGAGGAGCAGGAGCAAGAGAGTGTGCTAATAGCCATACGTCTTTGAGAGCGAGGTCGATTATCAATTCACTTCGAGCGAGTATAAATATTTTTGTATAAGAAGCTGCATACCATTATTTTTGAGATAATGATAATTCAAAACTCATTATTAGCACCGAACGCTCCCGCATCTTTCTTTGCGATTTTGCACTCTCCTACAAGATATCTATAGTTTTACAGTTGTTTGAATAACGCAGTAGACCAAAGAATGTGCACTACTTGAATTGGGCACAGCGGCGCAGTGATTATCATGCGCGGGATGACTACGGGATGTTGTCAAGAAAGTTGATCACGAGAGCTCTTCGTCCTTATTCCTGGCCTGCCCTGCCCTGCCAGTCTTGCAAGGGGTGAGTTTGCGAACACGCCATTTGTATCACTGTAGCAGACGTCCTGCACTTGGCTCAATCCTACGTATTTGATCTTTTCGTGGTAAGCATGTGCGATAGCACCCTAGCTAGCCTTCGAGACATTCAAGTTTCGACCGGTGCCCATACGACACCGCAGTAACATTGTGCAACACTAAAAGTAGACGCGCCCTTCCTTACACAATGGACCGTGAAGGTCAACCCGAATTCATCAGGCAGCACTGCGGAGTGATTATCCCAGACTCTCGAAACTCAACCTGAAGAATCTGCTTCGACTGATAGTGCATGCAGGAACTTTTAACCTTGGTGCCCTGGCAGAACTTGGTCGTGCAACTTTGTCTATGCGAAAAACGACCCAATTGGACCATCGAAAAGTACCTACCTGAGCGAAGTCTATCTGGCCGTTATACCCGGCCAACAGCCGCTACAAAGTTTCATTAAGCCTTGTGCCCAAGTCATTGAGAACGGTTTTTGGTCGCCGTGCTATTCTTTTCGGTGCGGTATCACTCCGAATGTCGCAAGACGTGGCGACCAAGACGTTGCCTCATACCACAATTCTCGGCAATTTACTGTACATACAGTAGGCACTAGGGCCGGCAGTCGTATCCTGCGCAAGGTTCCCTCCCAACTCCTATGGGCCGGAATCTGGACGTTGACAGCAACCATACATTCTCAATCTTGTCAGATACACTTGGATCAGACAGTGTAATAACCTGTTGTTATGCTTAGCAGTCTCTTGCTGCATAAGAAACCTTGATCCGTGTTTCAACGACCGCGTCCCAGATATTGAGTGGAAATATCCGGAATGTCAAACAGATACGGCAACGCGGCCTCATTCAGCTGTATGCTGAGAGTGTTTTGCGCAACGACAACAGATATTAATGAGGACCCAAGTAAAGAAGTCCAAAAAGAAGCCATGGTAGGCTAACCAAAGATTGCGAATTGACGTGCTTCACGTTATCTTCCCCAAAGCCACGGACAAGAAAGTAAACGAGTGAGTTCCTATGTCACGGCCTGCATCTATAACGAAAGTCAAGGAAAGAGCAGCCCAAACGTATGTTGTTGTGAAGAAACTAGGAACATGAAGCAGAGGCCCAACATAGACAAACGCATGTCACAGCATGGCATGTGGTCCATATCTATCAGTGTGGCTTCGACGTCGGTTGGAGGTGGCGGCGTAGAACTGAGTTTGCCAATTGTTGGCACTCGGGATTCGAAGACTTGACGCGCAATCAACGAGAAAAGCATAACAAGGCCTAACCTCTCCGTTTTGCGGCTGGGGGCGCAAAGACTAGGTCCTGTTTATCTTGCGATTTCCAAGGCTTGTTTCGCTAGATAGCCAATGAATGGCAATACCGATGATCGAGTGACGACATGGACATCCAACTCTATCATTGGACTTAAGATTGCTTCATTTTCCTCTGCAGCTAGTTTTGCTACTAACTGATATTGCTCGGTGAGTGCGGCGGTTGTAAGCGTGGGTGTAGACATCAGTAATTTCCTCCTTGGGAGAATGAAGCAGTGCAAAGCGGGCCACGCAGGGCTAAGGGGAGGTGACCCAGCGACTTGG
>Ga0115842_100349_pt1 | contig 18364 bp, 16 predicted proteins | sample InSIn2SAF170_2_FD_83856 | JGI IMG/M metagenome (GOLD analysis project Ga0115842, IMG submission 83856)
GACAATTAATAGCACTTGGGTGTATCATTAACCTTCTGACTACAATTGCATATCTTTTCTGCATATCCAGCGCCGTTCGAGCTATCTTAAGATGGACACGGTGACGGAAACGGAGCCGAACACACGGCTTTAGTGCTGAGCGACCATGGATGGCTTGGCCACATTCTAACAAGGTCATATGCGTGGGTAGGCGAGTCAGTCTTGCGATGTGTATCTACGGTATCTACGTGGGGTCGGAACTAAGCAGCTGAATTGACGCCAGGGAGGGTCTGTGTGAGCCACATTGAGGAGAATTCACGTGTCGGATGATTGTCGTTGGAGATTATCAATTTGTAGTATGTTAATCTACGAAGTACATACAGTACGTACCTAGGTAACTATCAAGACATAAACCTAGGTGCGTACACTCAGCGTTCTCTCTCCGCCATCCTTACGTGTAGATACATGCATACATACTCACCCAACTCGTTACGTCCCCCCTCTCTCCATCCCATCAACCCCCTCCGCCAACCTCTCACCACTACTCATAAACCCCCACGTATTAGCACAATTAAACTCAACCGCCAACCCCGCATACTCCGGACTCGTACTCCCACAACAATCCCTCAACAATATACAATCAAACCCCTTAGAATTAGCATCCTGCAACGTCGAGAGCACGCACTGATCCGTATTCACACCGGCGAACAACAGCGTTCTGATGCCCTGGTTCTCTAAGAAGGTCTCGCATTCGGTTGAACCGCCCCATAGACCTGTTGCGCGGTCTTTGTGGAACCATATGTCTGGGACTTTTGCTTGGAGGCCTTCTTGGTATGCTTTGTCAAGAGGGGGGTGGAGTTGGGTGTTCCATTGGTCGCGCATTAAGAGGGTGCCGGCGTTGATGGTGGTGCCGTCTTCTAGTGTGACGGTTCCTAGTGGGCGACCGAGGTCTCGATATCCTCTCTTTTCGTGCGCCGTTTGCGGCTGTCCATTTGTATTACTGCTATTGTTTTTGGTGAGGGAGGCTCTGTCCTCGATACTCATTTTTTGGAAGCCGAAGGAGCGGTACATGGATGGTGGAGCTTTTTCTAGACTACCTTCTGTGAGACCCCAGTTCAACCAGATTATTCTGATTCCGGCTTTGCGTGCTGCTGGGATTGCGTGCTCTAGTAGGGCCGATTGGGCTTTGAGACCTTCGCCTTTTACTCGTCCCATTGCGGATGAAAGGAAAAAGTTCTGCATGTCGACGATGACCATGGCGGTTTTGGTGGGGGTTATGGTGATGGGGCTGGTGACTGTTTGGAACTTGATGCGAGGGTATATTAGTGGTGAATTTGCTGTTGAAGGGTGGGTTAAATCAAAGCCTTCGGTTTCGGTCCAGAGCCAGAAATTAGAGGGGTGGCCCACGACGGTAGCGTGTTCAGACATATTGTGTAGTATTGGGTGAGTTTATGCTGTTAGGGCAGAGTGATCAACGAAGTGTGTTTTTTGAAAACCAAGGCTGGGTGTATTATAGCACAGCCCCATGGACCACAAGTAGTGCTTGCTTTGTGGTCGAACAAGGTAGCACCTGCTTGAGCAACACAGATCTATAGCAAAGGGATCAAAAGGATTTGCAGAAACATGCAAGAATGATAAGAACCAAGGAACAGAGGAGCAACGGCAATACCTGAGTATCTCTGATCGATATCAGGACGAAGCGGGAAGGTGTTCAAGCAATTGGAGAGTGGTAGCAGGAGGGCAGAAGCTCCGCTTCGTTCTTCTCCGCACGGCGGATCAACTTACTCCTGTTTAGCTGATATATTCACAGATGTATTTGGTGATCGAATTCCAGCAGAGACCAGAGCGATGTAGACCGCGCTGTCAAGATCTGCTTCTTCGTGGAACTGCCACCTTCTCGCGATGTGCTTGAGCAGTTTTGAGTCCACCACTGGTCAATTAGCATGGCAGGTCGCCATACAGGTAACCGGAAGAATGCCCGCCATCAAAGGTCAGAACAAGTGCTAGTGCCCAGACACTATTCCTGGTGGCTGTTGACAGATATCCGTGATATTAGGGCTCAAGCAATGTGTGCAAATGATGAAACAATGGGATTGGACGGAAGTGTCAGCATGGCGATACCAATGTCCAGAATTGAGGATGGTTGACAAAATCTTGAATTGCAGCGCAACCAAGTCCATGGCTTCACGAAGTATGAGGAGGCTGCCAACCAATGCTACCGCTTGGGCATAGTGACGATAGCACGCATCGAACCATTGTGACGTGATCGTCTTCGATGTCGATGTAACTTTCTTAGACAAGCAAAAGAGTTGACAACACGACCAGTGGATTGAGATGATGATCAGCAAAGCTGTGAGGCATATGAAGTTGAGTCTGCTCGTCTGTATTCAGTGTATAGTGTTCATGTGATACATTTGACATCGAAGATATAGGTAGTTTATGCCTTCCAGCCCAGCAGTTTGTTGTTGGTATTGGCTGCCATTGTGTTTGCCGTGTTTGCTTTGTGCTCACTATCATCACCTCGAGTCTGACTGATAAACCTTCATAATACCTCCTGGCAAATGGCATTTTCAACAAGAATGCTTCAATGTGATGAATGCTTCTATGCTTGCTGGTGTTTAGATATCTGATTCCAATACAATTCTTACCGGCCTTTCATACTATTGCGTGTCCCTCTAGTGATCTGTCCAAGCCATCGGCCCTAATACTAGACTCGAGGCTTTCCGCGCTCCATAAATTCTTCCTTCTGTCACTACTTTATTTTCCTTTCGATAACACTGCTGATAAAGACAGAGCGATCTCATCATGCCGTCGCCTTCTGATACGCGCGTTGATGTCCTTGTATTGGGCGCAGGCTGGACCTCGAAATTCCTTGTTCAGCATCTTGAAGAAGAGAAGCTGTCCTACGCCTTAACCACCACGAGCGGTAATATACACAAGTCATGCGAAGGGAAATATGATCCTGGTAAGATGGTGAAGTTCTGGTTCGATCCCGAAGCCGAAACACAAGACGAACAACAATACGCTCAGCTACCAACCGCCCACACGGCTATCATAACGTTTGCGCTGTATGGAACGGGAAAAGTGCAGAAGCTCGTCGAGACATATAAGAAGACGCATGCCGGTGATGTACTCACCAATTGGATACAGTTCGGTAGTAGCGGAATTTACAGAGGAGATTATTGCCATAACCATGAAAGCGAGTACGAGAAAATACCGCGTGCAGTCGCCGAAGATGAGTTGCTCGCCATGGGTGGTACCGTTCTGAATTTATCTGGATTGTGGGGCGATGAACGGTTACCGAGAAATTGGCCACGACGAATAGCAAAGTCAAAGGAACAGTTAAAGACAAAGGGTGCTCTGCATCTCATTCATGGTGAGGATGTAGCGAGAGCGTGTGTAGCATTGCACAGGCGATTTTCGCCTGGCAACAGATGGCTAGTCACAGATAGACACGTCTACGATTGGTGGGATCTGATAGACGGCTGGGCAGATGAGCTGGAGAAAGAAGGAAATGTCGAAGGACTGGATTTGGAATACAAAAGGTGGATTGATGAGTTGTTGATTGAGCAGAACTTACCGGCTCTGCCGCGTGATCTAATGAAACTTGGACGGATACTGGACAGCAACAAGTTCTGGAAGGAGGTAGGCATCCTCCCTCGCCGATCACTAAAGAGGCAACTCAACGATGATGAATGGTCGAGTCATCACTGAATATACTATCCCTAAGAACTACGCTCACTAGTGAAATCACCGAGTACTGCCTACGATAGCGGCAGAAAGGAAAAAAAAGCAAACACGCGTGTCACTCCTCCAGGAATCGAATCCACGACCGAAAATGCAAAAACTCAACTCTCATTGAGAAAAGGCCCTTCTCCAAGTCAACTATTGCTGCATGGAAGTCAGAATCAATCTTCAATAGGATATTTATACCCGTTTTTGCAACGGATGAGGTGTCCCATGATGCACCCGCTAATTTTCGTGGGTGCGGGAATCTTTCTTATTAATTTGTTCCTCTTGCTACTTCCCCCCATAGTCACACTTCGGATTCTTTACTCCAGAGAAGGTGGAGCCCTGACTGCGCTATGTCGTTGATGTGCAACGACTCTGCCTATGGGCCTTTTTTGGTTGCATTTTGTGGGTATTAGTATATGTTGGTTTGCACGAGGCTGCCGAAGAAACTCAGGCCGGGGCTTGAGTCGGTTTGTTGTTGTGCACTATTTCGTTTGGTGGCCGCGAGGAGGAACTTATGGGTTTGTAGAGACGGAAATACCTTCACTTGATGGACTTGCATTGTTTCTTTGTTACTTAAAGTGTCTTAAGATAGCTCGAACGGCGCTGGATATGCAGAAAAGATATGCAATTGTAGTCAGAAGGTTAATGATACACCCAAGTGCTATTAATTGTCCCTTCGACTTTGACTTGAGGATGCTTTATCTCGACTTCTAAAGATGAATTGCAAACTTTCGAGGTAACAGTGGGCTATACACCGTTCTTAACCTCCATATTAGTCTATCGTGCCAAGGTTAGTGTGAGTCTACTTCGTACCACCAAAATCCAACTTTCTAGCAACACTCTTGAACTTATCGTCAAGCTCCCCCTGAGCCCTGCCCAGAGCTTTCGCCATCGTCGCCTCCTCCTTCGCTCTTTTCGGCAACCTATCCTTATCAGTCGGCCGGGGTTCAAGAGACCACCACTCATGCTCAAGACAACCTCTCGTCGTCAATCGCTTGCTCGGATCATAAGTGCACATCCCCCTCAACAGATCCCGACCAGGCTCATCGATCGTTCGGAACACCTGCTCGAAAAACCGCTTATCCCGCAACGGTATCTTCGGCACCTGCTCTATATACAGCGGCAGCTTCGTTACACCCGGCCAATTCTCCTCCAGCGGCGTGCCAAGCGCGCGATTCATGTAGTCAAGCTGTCCGATCTCGCCCGTCTGACTGGGCTCGACCGGAAATGCTATAAACGGTCTTCTGTTCACGAGCTCAGCCAGAATCATGGCCATGGACCAGACATCAACGCCGCCGCTGTAGTGGCGTGCCCCGAAGAGCAGTTCTGGCGGTCGGTACCACAGCGTGATGACTTGGACCGTCATGTTCTGCTCTGGACTGGCGAAACTTCGCGCGAGACCGAAATCAGCGAGTTTTAGGGTGCCGTCTTCGCCGACTAGAATGTTGCCTGGCTTCAAATCTCGGTGTAGTACGAAGTTCGAGTGGCAGAAGAAGAGACCTCGTAACATCATGCCCATCCACGCTTTTATGTCTGCTAGTCCGTATGCACAGCTTGAGTCTTTGATGAGCATTTCTAGATCCCCGCCTGAGATGTACTCGATCACCATGTGTATTCTCTGGTCCTTTGCGTCGGAGAAGATGTCGTACATGCCTACGATGTTCTCGTGCGACAGTTCCTGAAGATATTTGACCTCGCGTAGCGTGTCGACGTTGATGCCCATCTCACGCTGCCTTGGGTCGTCGGTGAGTTTGAACTTCTTGACTGCGAAGTATTTGGCGGGGTTGTCGACAAGGGAATACCGCCAGACATCGGCGTATGTACCACTGCCCAGGTATTTGTCTTTGTTGTATTTGGCTTCGATTTGGCGGTTGATCAGTTCTGCCATGTCGTACTCGGGAGGCGGTTTTCGCTTTTTTGGCGGGCGGGATATTGATGAATCTTGGTTTGGTATTGGCTCGGGTTTTGCTGGAGGATTTGTGGTGGCTTTGAGAGAAGGCTTTCGTAATGGTAGAGATCTGCCTATTGGTGATTTGGTGGCTTGAATATTTTGGTAAGAAGGTGAAAGAGTTTGTAGCGGGGATGGCGCTGAGGATGTTGATGGTGCCATGTTGGGTGGTGGTGTTCACTTGGGGTTTGAGTACTATAGATGGAGTGTTGGCGAGGCTCCAGCTTTTACCTATACTTGAGTTGTGAGAGCTCCTAGACCCGTTCTACTCAAGCCTTCCTTACAGCGGCATAGGCGTCTGTCACCTCTGTGTTCGCTGCGGCTGGTGCGCTCTTGACCTCGCCTTATGCTTTGAGAAGCTCTGAATGGCCAGTTCTTTCATTCAAGTCACTCTCAAGTATTCCACAATTCCTTTTCCTTCACTTTCGCAGATGATTTCGTAGCGATATCCGCAGGTTTCCCTTTGACTACTGTCCTGTGAGCCAGGTTTTGTGCTTTTACTATCCATAAGTCAGTATTCGCCATTGATTCAGAGTAGTTTGTCGTTATACGAAGGTAGCCAGGCAGGGTCACGTGTCGAGCCACTACCTGATTTGGAGCCCGTAACTTTTTGTTCCTGGTGTGCTTCCCGACTGCTGTAGCACGGGACACGAATTAATTCATCAAGATTAAGAACAACATTTGCTGCTGGTTCTCCTTCGAATCTGTGCAACCAAACCCCAACGACATCGATATCAGGACCCTTTCATATAGTTCAGGAGTTCTTGGAGTGTGCGCTGGCGGACACGAATTGTTGAAGGAGCTCTTGCTCCCCATTCGCAATTGATCACAAACATACGACTCTCTTAACCATCTTAGCAACCCGACATGATGGCTACAGCGAAAGCGATATCTCCCTTCTTCGAGTCCTTGTTCCGGTCATCGACGTTATCCTCAAGTCGATACATCTGCACACCCTGCCTGCGCCAGCAGCAGTCAATACGACAACAAGACCAGAAACGATCCTTGCACAGATCCGTCAAACCTCTGCCAATTCCAAAGCCTACACCATTCGTGCCCGATGTCTCAACCTTTCTGAAACTCATCGGCCGAGGTCTGAGTACGCACGCCTCAAAGTTCGGGTCTTGGGACAAGTTATTCACATTATCATCGCCCGAATTGAAAGAGCTAGGCATAGAACCAGCCCGTTCACGCCGGTACCTCCTCCGCTGGCGTCAGAAGTTTCGTCGCGGCGAATACGGTGTAGGCGGCGACCTGAAGCACGTCAAAGACGGCGTTGGCGAACTACGAGTCGTCGAAGTCCCTGCTTTACAAACACCAGCCAGCTCACCAAATAGCACTAGCTACGTGTCCGCGACCGTAACTCCCGGCCTTACCAAACTTATTCTAAACGTCCCAGCCGGTAGCACGAGCTATATCCTCGAACCGGGTCAAACGACGCAAGACCTGAAGAAGCCGAAAGAGTTCACGCTGAAGGACGGCCATATCATTTGTGGGCCATACAGTCAGGCAGTGAAGGGGACGAACGGCAGTGCAGTGAAAATTCAGGTCATGGAGGGAATGTGGGAGGACAGACGCGGCCACAAGGTATTCGGGGGTGAAAGGAGACGAGCAGAAGTACTACACAAAATGGCTGTGGCGGAACACAGAAAGAATGCCAAGTAATTCAGCAGCACCGGTTGTGGTTTTATTGTAACAAGCGAGAGAATACTCCAGCTCCAACCCGGAAACCCTGGTTCCTTCACGCAAGGCGAGGAATTGTAAACCTTGTTCGCTACCCACGGGTACAACCAAGTGGTTTACGTCTACAGCAGCCAAGTTCTAACGAAGCACAATGTACACCACCAGAACAGTAAGAGCAGTCTGATATGTACGGTTGGAAGTCATAAGACATCAACACTAGCCCCCGTCAGGCATTTCAAGAGCAGGTATCACGTTATGTTAACATTAGATAACTGGTATCAAAACCAACTCTATAGAAAGAAGAATGTACATAAGTAGTACAACAATATGTATAAAAGCCATTTGACAAATTTTATCATTTCTCCGAATCTTTCTGATCCTTGGATCACTACGTGCTTACTGTGCTTGCTAACAATACCTATAATTCGATATATGGTGTAGAAGTCCACGCTGACAATCTGATACAATACTATACGGGATGCAGGTGCAACATCAACCACTATTACCAGACAACTGGTTGGAGCTAATGAGTGCAATATCCATACCTACCTATACAATCGTACCTCGAGCCTTGGAGGGCACACATGTCGCTGGAGTGGGGGAGGAGTATCTAATCCGGGACCTTGAATACCGTGACAGCGCATGGATATCACGTGTGTTTCATCGTGTGCTGTGTTTGTCAAGAGCGGCTCAGCGCGGAATTGGGGAAGGAAGGTACAGATTATGGATGGGGAGAGGAATGAGGAGGTGCTTGGGTGGGTGATGGGGGGGAGGGTGGTTGAGGAGGTTGTTAAGGACTGTTGGAATTAATTGGGTTGTGTTGAGTATTGATTTGGTTTGGGAGGTGAGGGTGATGGTGGTTTCTGTTTTCTCTGTCTCAAGGAATTTTGGACGGGGTTGAGCAGGTGGCAGAGAGGGGATGGTGTTATGTTGGGAGGCCCGGAAGGTGATGCACGTGATTCTGTTTTGGTTGTGAAGGTCGGGATGAGCAGATGGGAAGATCAGACATGGTTCGGTTTTGGGCAGGTTTGCTGGCGGGCAGCCAGGTGGCTGTCTGTGTTGGTACGAGCTTTCAGATATGTGGCTATGGCAAGGCGATTTGTCATTCTGGTTGGTGAGGTATAATGTGCACTCGTCACCTCATTTCCTGGATGTTTGCATCTCGGAGCGGACCATGGGGAGCGTGATCGCCGATGTCGAGGCGTTGTGTTCGGTATGGCTGAGATATGCACTTGTGGTGCTGCGAAGAGTGAGGTAAGGAATTTGACATAATAGAACTTACACAAGATTGTGCCACAGTATGGCCAGAACTGGCGGTCGATCAGTAATCACATAGTCTTGGTAGTCTGTTGTGATCGTGCGACCGCTGGCATCGAAATGTGTTGGTCGGCTTTAGTACACCTTAATGAGTTAAGGCTAGATGGAAATTAAGACAGGCAATCTCTGGATGTTCCGCATGCTAGTGTCCTGACGACAAGTATCTTGCAAGATTTGGTTCTCGTCGTAGCATACGTCCACCAGATATCAAATGTCCAAGCAACAATTGTGTCCGAATGAGACCAAGCGACTTGACATGTCGTACCACAAGTTGGATGTCAAATATGTGGTCAACCTCACAGTTTCTCGTGTCAGATTTGATATTGACGATCAGCTTTTCGACGTACACTGTTGACCAATATCGTTGTCGAGTCGACACCAAGCTTCGGAGCTCTATGCACGATCTGATCTCCTCAACAATTGTCGTAGTGCCCAAAACATGGGGACAATTCGTGCCCGGCGGACCAATCAATTCTCTCATCTGCAACGTGCGGTGTCTTTGTTCCAAGAACCTGCATCAATGCACACACACAATCTCCCCCACTGACTCATGGCGGCGTCGATCTTGTTAGTACGGTCGTCCAAGTCTCGGGTTCTTCCACATCACAAAATCTAGCAAGATGAAAAGGAGAACGCTAGAGAATATCCTCCGCGAGTAAACCTCCGGAGTTTATCGGCGATTACGTGAGGGTGCAGCTGTCAACCACATGCCTGTCAAGGTCATCAAAGCTTGTTCTCGTTTAAGATTTATGTAATCATGATTGGCTTGACTTTCTCAACTGAAAAGAAGTGTGAATGTACATCAATGCTATGCACGCAGACGTGTTTGCTGCCTTTGGCGAGGCGATAGTGTTAAGAACCAAGGCATCAACACATCATGCCAGTTTCGGTCCTATTGCTGAAGGCAATGGTCCGCGTCAAGGATGGAGAAGATGCTGAGATGTAGCCTGTACACTGTTCTGCGCTCTCAAAGGAATGGTTCGTACCCTGCCAGTGATGCTGAGAAGTCGTTCGTGATAAACCTGCACAAAGTGCGCTACTGTAGTAGTTCAGGCTCTCTCCAGTATATCTTGGCAGTCGAGATCGACAGGATGTCTGATTGAATCAAACTTGAATTATGAGCCAATCAGTTCAGACCGCACCAGCCTGCCACTAGCGGGAGCTTTTCTCGCCGTCGCTGGATACGAGACGCGGCGTTGACCTATTTTACTTTGGTGCAAATTGCTCCCAGCGGCTGTAAGGTTTTAAGATGATTGAAATCGTTGTTTCAGGACATCTCACGCTACTTAGTAAGTATTGTAAGTGACATCTTTTAGCAAGCCACGATGTTGGATTCCCGCGAATCCGTCTCAATGTGCCTGATGATCGTGAGCTGGCACCAAGGTTTATTGGACGCGGTAGGAAAGCAAAGATATTCCTGAAATTGCATTCACAGTCATGCTCTTCTGAGTCTCAAGGCGCAGAGGCTGTGATACTGCTGATTACTGGTATTGCTAATGAGATAAAATGCTTTGGACGATGAAAGTGAGCCGTCGATCGCCGCGGAATCGGATGAACTGGTGGCTGCTTCGGCTACTGCCATAGTTTGTGTACTAGCACTGGCGAAGAATCTTGAATCTCAAATGAGTTGCGGCCAAGGTGATGTGACCTTACACAAGCATCTCGGCCAAAGTTGTCCACGCCCTAGTCATCACACCTTCCTCTTTCTCTGGTTTTCCTTGATCTGTGGCCGATCGCAATATGGGAAGTCTGCCATGGATAGCAGCAAGAAATTCATGTATTAGCGCACGATTGTGAGCACGAGGGTGTTGAGACTGCTCCTAGATTTCTATCGAGAATGCCCTTCGTACTGGGATCATGGGTTTATAAATTCGAATATGGTCTGATGTTTAATCAGCGTTCTCGTCAAGTTGTGCGTGCATGGAATGTGTTGATGATCACAACAATCATGCAGATCTTGGTGATAACTTAGTAGTCTTGTATCCAATCGGCTGGGATCAACCTCCAAAAGCCTTGCATGAGTTGACCACGAATCGGTCAAGGCGAGTTCTCGACGGCCGCGGCGCAAAAGGCTGTGTTGGACTGTCGCAGATTGCAAGGAGTCGCCGAACCACAAGTTTACCAGGGTGAACCGAGAGTCGGTCTCGATCGTTGTTGTATTGCATGTGGGGGTCATGCCTAGCCCAGGGCTCATGAAAGTGAAGTTGGGGCACGGCTTTTGGAGGTGGTGAAGGCATAAGATGCTTAACTGGTTGCACTAAGCAAGGCTAAATCGAGATAGACACCAACGGCTCAGGGCCCGGAATAATCTGGCGTTTATGCTTTGTGTCGAGCTCGAGAACGAACAGCTCGAGTTGACCCACATACAAACGCAAGGTCAAAAATCTATTCAGTTCAAAGTTCATGTCAAGGATCCCGATCCCAAGCAGAAGACTGCACTATCCTCCACAACCCTGTCACTGCACGTCGCCAAATTCCCCGGCCGGTCAACGGCCCTGTCAAGCCCTGTCAAGATATCCAGGTACATGCACTTTCCCTGTACGAGGAGCATGTCAGAGATCCACGCCTGCTTTTTGCCTTTGTAGTGACCTTCGTGCACCTTCTTGCACCCTGGACCACTTTGCTTCGACATTGCGCAACACCGTTTCCTCTGCACAATACCGAACATCAAAGTAATCTGACCTTCACTTCGAAGAACGCAACACGCCCAGCCATCTGAACCAACAACCAGCGAGTTCTGGCATCTCTATCGGCAACTGGCAGCTTCGTTGTGTCCACCACACCATTTCCCCATCTCGTTACCCTCGAGGAATATAGCAGTACCAGTATAGAAGAACAAAAACAGCCTGCAAAGGCCCGTCTCTGCATGTGGTGACATTGCATATTGCTTCTGCTGGTAGATGTCTGTGCCACCTGAACCACGTTGAGTCTGGATACCTGCTGAAGAATTATGTCTTTGCCCGTCCCTCTACGGCCAGCTGCCGATCCGCCGACCGCAGCGCTTCCACCAATTCCTCGCTCCAGCGCCACGAAAAATCTTTCGCAAACACCATCAAGACTCAAGGCACTTGGGAGGCCCTCTGTGGGACAAGCTCACGCGATATCCTCGCCATCGGAGCTACCAACATTGAAGAATATTCAGAATGGCAGGTCCGGTCCATCAACACCTCAGACTATTCGAAAAACCATAAGCATAGCTTCATTTCCACAGCCACCAAACGGACTGTCTAGACCAGGTACTGCCGCATCCTTGGGCCCGCCTAATTCACCAAGAAAATCAACATCAGATGCCGGTCGGATTGGTACTTCAACCACGTCAAGGTCCAAGTTGAATCCCAGATATAGTAATGGCTCCACCACATATCGCATGTCCGACGTACCGTCCTTGCTCAATGCAAATCCTTCTTCTGCCATGCCAACAGTCAATAATAAACGAGCTTCGGATGGCCACTCGAGCATTCAATCACCTCCACAGAGCCGTAGCTCGTCCGCAAATGGTTCGTATTCCACAACCGCCACTACAATCGAAGAGGGAGATGAGGACCGAGGCCGCCTAAGAGAATCAGAGGAGGTCCAAGACACCAAGACAAGTAAAGGGAAAGAGCACAAGGGTAATGTCATTGTCAGTGTGCGTGTCAGACCAGACACCAGTGGTCATGATCCTTCTGCCACCGAGGGGGAGTGGATTGTTGATAGTCGACGTTCTCTCATCGCATGTCAGGGTAAAGAAGGAGGAAACTATGTTTACGACAACGTTTTTGGAACTTACGACGACAATGCGAGGGTTTACGACTCAGCAGCCAAGCGGCTTGTTCGACGAGTGATGGAAGGCTACCATGGCACCGTGTTTGCCTACGGTATGACAGGCACAGGGAAGACTTTCTCTATGCAAGGCACTATGTCCAGCCCAGGTGTTATACCTTTGGCAATTACCGACATCTTCAGCTATATCCGAGAAACACCGCACCGTGAATTTCTGCTCCGTGTTTCATACCTCGAAATTTACAATGAGAAGATCCACGATCTGCTTGCGCCTGCCGGTGTTTCAACAGAAGAGATCAAGCTCCGGGAAGACCCTGGTAGAGGTGTGTATGCCACACCTTTGAAGGAAGAAATTGTGCAGAGTCCAACTCAACTTTTGCGCGTGATTCATCGTGGGGATATGGCGAGACGGACAGGAAGCACACAATGGAACGCCCGAAGCTCGCGCAGCCATGCTGTTGTTCAGATCGTGGTGGAAAGTCGAGAGCGAGTGGCTGCATCCGGTAACTCACAGGAAAGTAAGAGAATTGCCATGCTTCCTACTGGCGTACGAGTGTCAACTCTGAGCCTCATTGACTTGGCTGGCTCAGAACGTGCGGCTGAGGATAAGGAGCGGCGTACCGAAGGTGCTCATATCAACAAATCTCTTCTAACGCTCGGCACTGTTATCTCGAAACTTTCTGCCGGCAAGGACAAGAATGGCAACCCAATTGACAAAGATGGGAAGCACCTACCATACAGAGATAGCAAACTTACCCGCCTTCTACAAGGAGCATTGTCCGGTAGTGCTCTGGTTTCAATTCTCTGCACCATCCAGATTGGCTCAAGCGTGTCGACAGCAGCCAACAATCACACGATGGAAACACTCAACACACTGAAGTTTGCCGCTAGAGCCAAGAATAATATTGTCAGTCACGCAAAACGAGCAGTGGAAGAGGTCGGCTCAGCTACAGCTGGTCTCCTCGAACGGTACCGTGCAGAAATTGCAAGTTTACGCAGCGAGTTGGACAGCCAGCGGAAATCAGTTGATACCAACGAAGAAAGACATGTAGAGGTGAAGATTCAGAAAGAGTCGGCCAACCGTCACGAGGAGCGCATGCTAGAAATGCAGCTTGCTCGCACGGCTTTGAAGGAGCGAATTGAACATCTCAATCGCCTCATTCTATGTTCAAAGTCGACGGGTGTCAATACGAGGGCAGTGTCAGCGTTGAGCATGAACGCACGACTGTCTGGGGGTACTATGGCCGAACACGGCAATCCTCGCTCTCTAAGGTCGTCAGCCAGCCATTCAACCCTGGGCAATTTTGGAGCAACAGTCACTCGACATCCATCGATGACTTCGGTGGGTGGTGGTGCTTCTCAATGGTCACCCTTGACGGACGAAGAGGAAGTTATGGGCGACCTCGGAGATGGCATGGCCTCGTTGCAGGCTCAAAACAGAGCATTGCAGGCTGACCTTCAAGACAAAAACCGGTACATCTCAACACTGGAGAAACGGCTTCTGCAAGCACGGCGATCAAGTCATTCACGCACGGCTACGAGCTCAAGTAAAGCTGTGCAAGATGGGGACGATGTGCAGAAGCAGTTGGATGAGAAGGACACCGTTATCGCTGATTTACAGAAAACGGTTGTTGCTCTGCGATCAGCCATGCGCCAACGTTCGCTGGCTGATAAAACTAATGACAATGCGTTCAGTGAATCCAAGTTGAGTAAAGTCCCTCGTGTTCGACCGGACCACGAAAGCAGTGAGGCAGCCAGCCAGGATATTATCAAACTGTCGGGCACAAAAATGAGTCCGATAGCACTACTCTCACCCCAGAAGAATGGTGAGAAGAAACGCAAATCGGTGGATGAAATGTCCAAAATGCTGGACGAGATGATCCAGGACAAGGTGGAAAGCGGACAGCTTGTGAAGGGAAGAACAGGGGTACGAGCACCATCAAGGCTGACACCATTGCGCAGACCCTTGCTACGAACCTCAAGCGCTCAAAGCGCACCACTGCCACTTTCGACGCGTGTGGTAGACACAATACACGAAGGAGACTCGGTCGCAGAACCGGAGTCGTCAATATAAGCAACCACACACATACTTTGATGAGTTATGACGATACTTAGTTACAATGCAGTCCTTTTGTCAGCGAGGAGCTATTCATGGAAGGTGATACTAAAGGCATACGATCAAGGGTTCAAATGTTTTCCCTAGAAGTGTTTTTCCTCACGGAAATCTAGCTATTGCTAAGCAGGACTAGACAAGTAGGACACGGTCAACATTTATTTCATTTGTACAAGATAAGAGGATCAAAGATCATTCATGGCAACATGTGGGCGGTAGATGGATCGGAGACCATTTACTGTAGAGGCACCCAAACAGAGCAATCTGATTTTTGCAACTGCAGCGACTGTGAATGTACAGGACAGTGCTGGCAGACATTTAGCTTTGAATACATCATTTGTGCTGATACTGAACTGAGAACACCAAGCAGAAGAACGTCGAGTTAAGCCCAAAATTTGATGTTTTCGCATTGGGGTAAGCACTCAATCATCAGCTACAGTAGAAGCGATTCCCCTGTTGAGGCCATGCAGGTACCAATCCAGGCTCGACATTGCTTGGCCAGACACGCTGCAGTTGTGCTGTTTCAGAGTGCTGTCTGTCACAGGCCAGCAGACGAATCAAAACAATACCCGTGCCATTCCAGTGCCCACCATGTTTCATCCACACCACCTTCTCCGCCTTGGATTTCTCGAGCACACTCCCACTCATTTTATTGCTTTAATCCGGAATGGCAAGATTAAAAACAACAACGACGCTGTTACGCATGAAAGACGTCACAAGAGCTTGCATTCCCAAATGAGCATCTTTGGAATGACCATGAACACCAGCACTCAGGATACATGTAGATCTCTATAAGTAAGCTCCACCCACGTCAAGATCTTCTCCTGAGCCCCCACCTGTGATACCCGATGGTAGCTTATTGGTTCGGGTGCCGAGGCTGGGCCGGTCCCTGGATGGGACACTTGCTTCTCGACCTCTCACATCTTACAGCAACTCCTGTCCATGCCGGATTTGCAGTTTGTGTCATGTTGCGATTTTATAGTGTTGTAATGATCTTTACTTCTTCCTAAGGTTTGTGTTCATACAATCTCTGCTCTCTTGTTCGTTGTGCCCGTCATTTCAGTGTTTCTGTCCTTATTTGCAGCACAGCGTTCGATTGCTAACCTCGGAATTCTTTCGTTTTACCATCTGAGAAAGGCCCGGTGCCTGCTCCTACATAACGTTTGCATACAGCATTGCCTCCATTCATTTGATACTCTTCTGCAGAGACACGATAACAAGAATCACGCTCCTTACGACATTGACGAACTAAAGACACCCCTCACGAAACAAATCAGTACAATCTTTGTGGATTTATGACGCGGAAAGAATGCTTCTAGCTAGCCGAAAAAGTCCTCCGAAATTCCTTCAAGTACCAACAGCATCTCACAAGAGCTACTCAGTCAGAGATTATCTCCTGTATAGTCCTTTGCCGTCGCCTTCTCTACCCTCAATTCTTCCCCGCCATGGAAAGAAGCCCCCACCCCTCAATACGCGGAGGGTGGTTAAATATTTATGCTGGTTGTCGAGCTTGATTTTAATGGTCTACGTGTATCTGTGGACGGATGGAGAAAAACAATCGGTGCCCGATCCTACGTATCGACGTAATGGACAATCTTATGAAATCGTTGAAGACTTTAGCCTACCCGACTATTCTTCTCCTTTAGCAGTGACTGATACGGATGGTGAGTCAAGGTGGACAATACACATACCTGCCAACCGAGGTTTTCCACTACCATCAAAAGAATATGTAGACATATGTTCACATGTTGAAGAGGTTAAGAAACATGTGGCCTCAATTAGGGGAAATGAAAAGGAAGTTGCACGCCTAAAATACTACGACCAGGATCCAAACTACATCGATGTTGCACATGCACAGTTGAACGATCTTATCCCCTTCGATCCAAGTTTCAAGCCTGGTGGGGAGGTGCCAGTATGCACGTCTTCTATGATTTATGTTCTCGACTCGGACGATGCAGGCCTGGGTGGTTCGCTGTTGGGACTTTGGCTGGCCTATGGTCTTGCTCAACGTGAGAAGCGAGCCTTCTTCATTGACGACACACACTTCGCCTATGGCAAATATTCAACCTTGTTCGATCGACCACCACAGCCTAAATGTCGACCTCCTCCTCCAACACATCGGGTGCCGTGTCCCCGAATGTCACAGCATTTAGTAGTCACGTCAGCCACCTGGAAATGGACATTTGGCGAAGCCTTCCACGAGAAATTCAACGACAACCAGGTCTTCGACATGATGCGCGTCGGCTACGAAGCACTCTTCAAACTTGTCTCCGATGACCAAGCATACGTTGATGCTCGAGTCTCCGACCTCAGAAACCAAGTCGGCAAAGATAACCTCCTCGCAGGGCTGCATATCCGCCGCGGCGACCGACACCCCGACGAATTCCAGTACCGACAAGGCTACATTCCACCAACTCTCTATGCATCAGCACTACAGAAACTAGTCGATTCAACAAGCACAACCTTCCTCTTCGCCACATCCCACTCCCACCAGAACTCAACATTCATCCTCGCCTTCGACGACGCAGACATGTACCACGATTCCGAACTCAACGGCCTCGCCATCAGAGCCCAAGAGCGCATCACCCTAGCAAGCCACAAGCAACTCAAATCCCAAAACAACGGCGGCCTAGGCTGGGAAAGAGGTTTCTTCAAAGACGCCTTCTGGAACCTCGGCGTGCCGGAGTTCGCGCGAAAAAAGAAGATGATCCTGTTGAACTCGCCTGTGCCGACGAAGGATACGAAGTACCACCAACAGCAACATGATGAGGTCCCCTCAAATACAGACGTCGACCTAAATAGAGATTACCGTCTACATCCGACGCCAGAAGCGCTGCAGCTGCGAAGTTTCATTGGGAGAGCGTATCTCATGGACTTGGCTGTCTTGGCACATAGTGATAGACTGGTCTGTGCTGTGAGTAGTCGGGGTTGTCGGATTTTAGGGGTCATGATGGGCTGGGAGAAGATTGAGAGGGGATATTGGAAGAATATTGATCTAGGGGATAGTGTTGGTTGGAAATCACATCTATGAATGAAATGGAGAAGAAAAGAGAAAAGGGGAGAAGAGATTATGAATGACAGGTGAATGGATAAACATTCTTTTGCATATATCTCACATGTCAGCGATTCAGCGAGTATAGATCCCTTGAATACGTATGTAGCATATACATAGTACGAGGAATAAGATCGATGAGCAGACCACACGTATTGAGTATTCATTTGCTTACACATTGACGTGCTTTTTTATATACAGCACAAGTACGGTATGATCTGTCAAGGTGGCTGCGTGGTTACAAATAGCTCATTTAGTCGTTCATGTGGTTCATTGATTTATTCATTCGGCATCAGGAGTTCTTTTCTCTCTATCTTATGCTATACTTCAGCGCGTATGGGTGGGTCATACAGGAATTTCAAGGTATGTCTGCTTCGAGTGCCTGCGTATCTATGAAATGGATTTCGACGTTGACAGTTCCTTCATTGTACCGCTTCCTTCATTCTCACTAGCACGACACCCAACACACATTGCTGCTTTGCTGATACATGACGCCCGAGGGTATAGCTTACTAAGATATCTCCGGTTCGACTGTGTTACCTGCTACAATATTGGCCCATCCGATCAGACGCCAATGTTTCTCGATCCTTCGGGACAGCGCAACTTTCTCGCCGATGGCTGTGCAGGCTGGTGTTGTAAGTGCTAGTTTTGCAGCGTCGGCTTTGACACCTATGACTTTGGCACCTGTGGCTGTCGATCCGATGTTGACCATGAGAACTTCGTTCTTTGTGAGTTTTGCGACCTTGTTTTGCTTGCCATCGGCGGTTTTGCCACC
>Ga0115842_100352_pt1 | contig 18301 bp, 18 predicted proteins | sample InSIn2SAF170_2_FD_83856 | JGI IMG/M metagenome (GOLD analysis project Ga0115842, IMG submission 83856)
GACTCTGCCGAAATACCCGCCGACGAGTTCCGGTGAAAAATATGTGGCGCAACGAAGTGTTTGAAGAGATACGACCAATTCATCACTGCGTCGGAGCCAGTCCCCTTCTGTCCGTGAAAGGCGCCCTCGAACTCGTGCAACCGCGAGATATCAGCCTGATGCACCTTGTGCACGTTGAACAGCGGTGAGCACCAATTCCAGCGTCCGAAGTTCATCTTCCATGACGGCAGCGCCTGTAACCCGAGCCAGGATGAGAGAGTGCAAAAACCCGGGTTCTCGGCCGAGGGATGCGAACGGGCGTGTCAAGAGTGGGACATGTGCCTGAGCTGGAAATTTCAGGATGATAATTGTGGGTTGAGCAGTGTGGTTAGTGCAGGGATGAGGGCGGATGAGGGTGTGAGGATGGTGAGCGGCTACATGGGCAAGAGGATCAAGGCGTTAGTTGAAGGTGAGGAGTGTGGGCGGAGCGAGTATATACCTGAGTCATGATGCATGTAGCTATCTTTGATGGAGTTGGATCGAAAATAGTCGCTGCGTTATGTGGACAGATATTAATGGCCGTTGGAACACGGCGAGCACGAGATCCTGTTCGATAAATATATTGGGAGGGAGAATATGGAAGCTGAACGATTCTGATTGCACATATAGCACTATAACATGAACCACTGTTCTCAGGGGCACTCCATTAATCCTAGTAATTGGCTGGCGAGTAGATGACACAACGACGCATATAGGGACTACCCATCCTTGTACGATAATGAATGAGGGCGAACACACAGACCGTGGTGGAACATTCTTTGACTCTGGGCGACGAGCTTATCAACGTTGGGTGGGGTCGAGCTGAGTTAAAACGAAGGGTGAGTGAGCAGGAGGTGGGCGGAAAAGTGAGGCGAGGCTAAAGACGCGGGACGAGGCTAAGCGGACGGGTAAGCCTGAGGTCGACACAAGACCTCGGCTTGAATGTTCCCGGCTGCTCTCCTCATCCGCCGAACTCATATCTACATATGTACGGCCAGCAAATATGTAAACTCAGTACAAAGCAGCACATTCAAGTGCTTGACCTCCCGAATTCATCTGGGCCACTCTACGCCAAACTCTCGATCCTAGAACTAAGATGGCACCTCCACCCCTCACCGGCCTAAAAGTCGTCGAGCTCGCAGGTCTCGCACCTGGTCCATTCTGCGGCTTCCTCCTCTCCTCCTACGGTGCCGACGTTCTACGCATCGACCGTCCCAATGTCAGTGCCAGCAACGACGCGCTCACATCCTACAAGTCCTCCATAGCACTAGACCTGAAGAACAAAGCCTCTCATGCTCTTCTCCTCTCCATTCTCGCAAAGGCAGATGTCCTAATCGACCCATACCGTCCTGGTGTTCTCGAGAAGCTTGGTCTGGATCCGGTCAGTGTGCTCCAGAAGTTGAACCCGAAGTTGATCACGGTTCGGTTGACGGGGTTCAGAAGGGATGGGAAGTACAAGGATATGGCGGGTCATGATATTAATTATCTTGCTGTGTCGGGTGTGTTGAGCATGCTTGGTGCGAAGGATACACCTCCGTTACCGCCTGGGAATGTCCTTGCGGATTTTGCTGGTGGTGGGCATGTTGCATTTACTGGTGTGCTACTTGCTCTTATTCACCGTGGTGTTAGTGGGAATGGTCAAGTCGTGGAAGCGAATATGGCTGATGGCGTGAACTATCTTGGTACATTCCCGCGACTCCTACTGCGGACCCCGATGTGGTCTGGACCGAGAGGAACGAATACACTTGATGGAGGCTCACCGTACTATGGCTGCTACGAGTGTAAGGATAAGGGGAGATACATGTCTGTGGGAGCTCTGGAGCCACAGTTCTTCGAGCAGTTCTTGAAAGGCTTAGGATTGAAGGTGGAGGATATCGTGCCAGAAAAGGGCATGACAAGAGAGGACAAGAGTGGATGGGAGCACATGAGGCTGATCTTCACAGCGAGATTCAAGACAAAGACCCGAAAAGAATGGGAAGCTATCTTTGATGGAACTGATGCTTGTGTTGCGCCCGTACTTACATATCAGGATCTGGAAGAAGAGAATTACGAATTTAGGCCATTAGTAGGGCTAACGGGGAGTCCAGCGCGGAAGGTGGATATGGCATATGACGGGAAGTGGCTGAAGCCGGGAGAGGGTGGTGATAAAGTTGTCAAGGAATGGTTAGGATGGACAAAAGGTGGTGGAGAATGGGACGTAAATGAGAAGGGTGTGGCAGTGAAGAGTAAGCTGTAGAGAGATTTATTCCGTCGTCCTACAGTACCTCTATTATTCTTGGCGTTCTTGGTACAGGCTCATTTTGTTGCTGCCCATGCTAGCTCTGCAAGTCCTCAAAATCGCGATATGAAGTTCTTCCACAACTAGAAATCATGCTCTCGGCCACGTTCGCATAGTCTCCATACGTGTGCTCCCGTCGCGTTGAAGGATTGGCTGCAAATGTTAAACTCCCTGCAGGTACCAAGACCTCTAAGCTTAAAAAAGCAAGATCACCAGCTGGAGTCTCAAAATGCTGGCATTCACGGTCATAATCGTTCGGCTTATCTTTGAATTGTTGTAGCATTCGGACTTTGTTGATAGTTCACGTACATGGTATAAAATGATGGCCTGCTCAATCCCCCGTGTCACCTTTCGAGGTCAGTCACCTCTAGCATTGCCGATTCCTGACGTCCCGCCACCATGAGAAACACCACCGTAGCTGTCCTCACAGCCTTAGCAGCTACCGTTCTAGCAGCACCAGCATCCCTCTCAAAAAGACAAGAAAGCCTCGACATCTCCCAGACACTACAAAACATCCTCGACAACACCCACGGCAGCAGTCTCTACACCTACCCCACAGATCTCACACGAGGCGTCATACCAGTAAGCTTCCCACCCCCTACACTACCCTACAATACTAACACCTCCCCAAGAAACCAATCCACTCCCACAACGACTACTGGCGCGACATTCCCTTCTACTCCGCCCTCAGTGTAGGCTGCGTCTCCATCGAAGCTGACGTCTGGCTCGTCAATGGCACCCTCTACATAGGCCACGAACAAGCCGCGCTGACAACAGCCCGCACCTTCGACGCGCTGTACATCCAGCCCATCCTCTCCGTCATCCAGCGCGAGAACCCAAGCACATCTTTCAACCCCAGGCCCGCGAAGAACGGTGTCTTCGACATATCGTCCGGCCAAACGCTGTACCTCTTCGTTGATGTCAAGACCGATGGACCCACGACATGGCCGTATGTCATTCAAGCGCTCGCGCCGCTCAGACAAGCCGGCTACCTAACCTCTTACACCCGCAATTCCACCGGTGAATTCATTACCCCAGGACCAGTGACAGTCATAGGAACAGGCAACACGCCCCTAAACCAAGTTCAGCCACTGTCGAGCAGAGACTACTTCTTCGACGCCAACCTCGCTCTCCTAAGCACTTCCCAAAGCAACATCACGGCCTATGTTTCGCCCATCGCATCAACGCAATTCAGTTTGTACATTGGATCGCCAAATGCCACGACCCTCGAATTCAACAGTACGCAGCTGCAGACGCTGGAGAGTCAGCTGGCTGTTGCGAAGAGTAAAGGGATTGGTGGGAGGTATTGGGACACGCCGGCTTGGCCGGTGAGTACGCGAGATGCTGTGTGGAAGGAGTTGGTGGGTCTGGGTGTTGCGTTGCTGAATGCGGATGATTTGCTGGCTGCGGCGGGGTATACGGGGCCTGCGGGGTGGTAGATGGAGCGCATAGTAGTAAGAAGAGACAGCGAGGTTAGGTAATACCTAGTCAGATGTCGGTGGACGACGCACCACGCAAATCGAACGATGATGAATCACATCGAATAGAATGGACACATGACACAAATGTCACCCCCAATAGTTAACTTCTGTTTTTTCCCATGATCACCATACCGTTTGTCCCACACGTAGGTGCAACCGACAAGATAAAAAGGACTCATAGTGTCTGCATGCGTTGGTGATAGCTATGTTGTACATTAATTGGTCGTGGGTGCCTTGTGAGTAAACCCATGTTCCATTTCACGACAAACTTTCAACGTACCAACCAGACCGTACACCCGGTCAACAATAGGAAACGAGCTCGACGGAGTCAAACCAAAGCACTGCCAAGAAGATCAACGGGACTGTTCGACTGGTGACCATCATAACTTTGGTGTACTTGCTTACACTGTTTATCGCAGTAAGTGCTAACGGCTGATGTGTTGACATTGCTGACGTGCTGCCACTGTAGATATTCTTCGGATCGAAGGTTCTATCGCCTGGCGGGGAGACAAGTGAGGTTCAAATAGTCGAATTTGCTTGGACATTCACGGCGATTGCTCTGCTGTCGACAACTTTGACGGTGTTTCTTTTCAGGCATGCCTCGCATATAGCTCGAAAGCATCGGTAACGTCGGGTGGGGGGACAACATGCTCGTATCAACAGATGATGAACCACGTTCAAGTTTCAGATCAGACAGTTGGCCTGCCGATATGCTTGACTATAGATAGCTTAATAGAAAGCCATCGTTTCAACCGCTTTGCAACGATCGTTCACTTGTGAGCAAACTCAATGCTTTTCTCATCCCTTCTTTGCACCGCTTGCGGATGCCTTCACAACATTCTTCACATCTCGGCCTCTCCTGAACAGTAAATTCGACATCGGAATCACCGTCCACCGCGCAAACCACGGCGCACCCCAAATACTAACCACAATCCTCAGCGGCATCAGCGCCTTAACAACCGCATATGCCGTTGCAAACTCAATAACCAAGCGCGTCCCTCCCTCCCCTCGACTCCACCACTTCCCCATACTACCCTGCCCACTCTTCGTGCCTCTCCGCTCAACTTGCTCGGCCTGCCCGTCTTCAGCAGCGTCTTTCGCATTCTGGGCGTCACTGGCTGTGATCCAGCCTTTGCGCCGGAAGTAGTTCCCGAACAGGGAGACCCCTTTGAGGACCCATTCGCCTTCGGCGAAGAAGGGAGGCAGCCAGTTGTAGTAGTGGAATGCGCCTGCTAGGCCGAAGAGCGGGACTACGGCAGTTAATTCGTGGAGGATAAGGAAGGATGTTACTGTGGTTAGGGGAGCGGATTTTAGGGCTTGGAGGCGTGTGCGGAGGAAGACTGTGGGTGTGCGGGCGATGAAGCGGTCGAAGCGGGTTGGGGTTGGTATAGTGGTGGATGTGGTGGTTTGTGTGGGAGGTTGAGTGAGGCGTTTAGTGGTGCTGTTAAAGAAGCGGGTGCGGAAGGTGGTGTGAAGCCTCTGGCGACTTAGCCGCAGCCATGCTGTTGTGAAGGAGTTCATGGCATTGTGGTGAAAAGGTAGCGGGTATTGACCCTGTGTTGACTGCCTGGGTGTAGAGAGCAGAGTAGTGCTTTTGTTCCACATGAGTTGCTTGCGCCCGAGGTTGATGCCGCCATCTTATTGAGTTAAATGTTTGCTTCGTTTGTTTCAGAGCAACTACTCGAGCCTTCACTGAACTTGACCAATCTTCCCTTTATGACCTTTCTTGTTATCATCAACAGGAATTGAAAACTTTATGTGACGAGGACTCCACTCGTCTATGAATCGTCCTTCTTCAATAAGACATGCGCTCAACTTCATCAGGTGACAAATATCCAACCAGATACAGTCTCTAACGTTCAGGGAAGCGCTGAAGTGGACATGTGGCTTTCGGAAGGAATGAAAGGGAATTGCAAACTATATTAGACCATGTCTGAGCCAGTCTTGGGTATAGATGAAGGTATGTACGTGTATGTGATGGGAGAAAATGTAGCGTGGGTCGTTAGGATGGCTAGTAAGGAGGACCGATGGCTATGGTGGTAGGCGATATGGGTTGACATCTTGACATAGCTTGGGATCTTCAGATACTTAGCGGGTGAACTATGAACGATGATAACGACAAGGAGATATGATGAGCTTCAGTATCGTTGCGGTCACGCGTCAAGAATAGAAGAGGTTCGTGTCACGGACTGGGAATGCGGAGCAGGAATGGATGGGTCGTATGCGCCTAAGCACAAAAACGATGAGGCGAGACGAGATGGTGTATTGAATTCTCGTCTCGAGGTTACTACTGATATCGCCTGTGTTGCATATAGTAGAAAGGGTATGTAAGGAGGCAGTATAGTGCGTGTGATGGATAACAGAAAATGAACATCACGTTAACAACTCTATTAGAACCGCTCCGTCTGCAGATACAGATAAGTCCGTTGCTTTTGCCCATCTTTGTTGATATGTGTTTTAAGATCGATCTAATGGTAGAACAGTGGTAGCGAAATCGATGTGTGTACTCTTTTGCCGTAGACAAAGCTCAATCCGCTTTGAAATGTCATATTCATGCTGTGTGTGGACCTGGTAACGTACCGATAGTGTAGGCTTGTGCCTTGGAGTAAGGTATTTGGTACTAGTATGAGATTATTCGAATTGGGTATGTACACATGTGTATGTGCTGTTTGACTCATGCCGAGCCATGATCCATTCTCTTCTCATTGAACGCGCAATCGCATCATTCGACATCAAAAACCTTACAAGTACTAACATTGATCCGGCTCCACTTCCTGCCAGTCATCAATGCATTCCAAAACTGACCTGGCCAATACACATGGTAGAGCCACCACCACGGTAGAGGATCCCACAGCTCGAATGTCCCGTCCTTCCACGATAACAATCTGCCCAAGAATTGGTTTATGCCTTGAATGACAGATGTGATTGAGCTGTCATGCTGTAGGGTCAGTAAGGAGAGGAGTGGGAGGAAAATGAGATTGACTAGGTCGTGGCCAATCCAGTAGTAGCGGGTTTGGAGATCTTGTGGGAATACGATCTTATCCGTGATATTGCCTTTGACTAGTGACGTTGAGTATTGTTGTGGTGCGTCATCGAGGAGGCTGAGATATGCATCTGCCATTTGGGTTGTTCCGTTGAATAGGGCGACGGCTGTGTGAGCTCGAGGATTGCACTCGATCGGGTATAGTGTGACTGTGGCGTCTATATCTCTATATAGATTGTCCAGTTCGTCTTGATAAACAAGGAAATCGAAGCTTAAATGACCGGTGAACGAATCGCCTCCTGCTTCAGCGTATATTTTTGTGAACTTTAGCATTGCTAGGCTGAGTTTTGAGGGAGGTGGGAGAGATTCGTAGTGCATTAGCAATTCGGCTGAAGGACAAGCGACGAAGGCTTTGACTTGACCTTTGACGATGAGAGCGTGTGTGCAGTATTCTTGACCTTGGATGAATTGTTGGAGAATCCAGGGTGAGTCAACGGAGATGGCGAGCTTGGAGAGGTGTTTTGCTGTTTCTTGAGGAGTAGATTTCGGTAGTAGGGTCATGTCGGCACGGAATGCATCGACCATGCCGATTGTCTTCATGATGTATTTTCGTCCGGCTGGAGCGTTTCGGAGAGCTGCATCGACTTCAGCACGACTTGTGATGGTATGTGTTTCTGGAGTGGTGAGGCCAATTTCTTCGGTATGAGCAATGAAGGTGTGCTTCTCGTGTAGCATTTGCGTTGTATTTACGTCGAACTGGATTGCTTTACAAGAGGTACGTGCTTCAATGATCTCCTTTGCTTCTCCATCCTCGACTGCTGATGCAACACCAGAACAACTTACCCAAAGATCCACGTTCTCAGTAGTGACGATCTTTAGTAAACTCTGGATATAGGGTGCTGAACCTGATTTAGCGTTCGGTTTCTGCAGAGGTAAGAACTTTTTGAGGGCCTTTGAAACACGACCAGAGACGAATGTGCCGCTTGGCTCGAAATCAGCTCCGATAACATCATGTCCTGCTTCATAGAAGAGTCGTGCCAAGGCTAGACCTTTGGTCATGCCGACGCCAGTAACGAGGATGGTTTTTGGTTTGAAGAAGGATTTGTTTCTGTTGACATTGCGGCGTTGTTGGACCTTGGACTGGAATACACGATTGTAGGCAGAGACCCAGAAGACAATATAGGTGTTCAAGGGAAGAAAGACGAGGCTGAGCAAGATTGGAGCAATATTTTGCAAGCTGTGCTCCCACAAGGGACTGCTGCCGTCGAGCATGTTGCAACAGCTAAGGGAATCAAGGGTGCCGAGTACAAGCTGTTTCTGATGAAGGGTTGTCAATAGAGGCTGTGGGAGGTGAGAAAAGCTTCTACTTTATCTCGACATGTGCTTCCTGTAAGGTACAAAAGTCAAATAGCAAGCAACGTGGAGTTATCGACGTCACGAGTCGATACAACAGTGCAAAAAGATACAGTAGACATGTGCCATATCGGATGTAGATTCCCCACTGACGGGAGATCTGATATTGTTGACTTGTTGACAGCTATGAATCAACCTGTGCTGAGAATAGAATGTTTACTCAGACATCACTCTCAACGGGAAGCGCACGTACTGTAGCTCAAAGCAGATCTTCGGAAATATGTTACTCCGACCACAGAAATAGTCGTATAGAACTGCCAGGGTCAGACCCGTTCGTCATGTTTACATTGGAGAACCTTCACCGCGTTCTCTGTGGTCTATTGTCAGATCTTGCCTACAGAATGAATTCGAGCACACTTTGCATGCTGCTCCAGGGGACCACTGATAATATTCTAGACAATATCGGCCTTTTGCACATTCACGGAGCCTTTGTAGCAAAGTCGATGACGATCGTGGCTGATGATGCTTGCATAATAAAGTGTACTTGGTAGGATTGCTGAATGACAATGCCGTCTCCATATCCCCTGTACTACTTTGGGACCGATAATTCAGTTGGATCTCTTTTCTTGTCCCTGCTCTTCATCCGCTACAGTACAGTGGCTTATTCTCATATATCAAGCTGCTACCAAACCAACAGGAAATCCTCACCATGTCGAGCCCTACTCCTCCTCATATCCTAATTGCAACATCTCTAGGCCTCTGCCTCAGCACATCCTTCACGATTGGATCCCTTGGCCTGTCCTACTTTGCCATTCCTGCCATCCTCCTCCCATCAGATGCCCCATTGATGCCACCACTCGAGCTCGTGACCAAACGTGAGGAACAAAACTTCCGCACCGAAAAGGCACCTAAACAACCTCTCGACAGCGGCACAGGTAACGAGAAAGAGACGCTCCTAGACTCCGGCGCTACAACCACCGTTCTCCGAGGAGAAGGGAAAGACACAGGTAGCCCAAGTACAAGCTCATACCTCCTACGACAATGGTTTCACTTGTTCAGCAAAGGAATGCATACCATGCCACCTACTACACTGGGCAGTGCTTTACTCTACACACTGTGCGCCTTCACTCTGCCTGGTCCACTACTACCAGAGACATGGAATGAGCTCGCTATGAAAAGAACGTGCTATGTTCTGTCAGCCCTTCTAAGCGCAGGCGTGATGGTCTTCACGTTGACAGCACTGAAGCCAGTCAACTCGGCGCTGCATGAGAGGGTGCAGGAAGTTGTGGAGCAAGAGCAGGGCGATGGAACGAAGGCTGTGGGTGTCAAAGGCCAGACGGATGACAAGCGTGGTGAAACAGAAGCCCTGATCCGGCAATGGGGGAAGATGAATGCTATTAGGGCTATGTTACCGGTCATGGCTGTGGTCAGCGCGATCACTGCTTTGGTATTGTGATAGGGTGAATGATAATGTTTGTTGTTTTTGAGCTATTTATGTATAAATTATCCATCAATATGTACGACAAATCAATGCTGGTGTCCTCCTAGGTGTGGTCTTCCGGTGCCTGAGCCTCCAGGGCAGTATTGCTCGATGTGCTAGATTCACGAATCATCAAAGCTCTAGTCGGAAGCAGGATGTAGCTCTTGGTTGAGCCAACAGAATGCTATGTAGTATTTCGTGTTCAGTGCATAATGTAACTGTGGTGCCCTCCCGAGCAACATCAGTCTTTAAAGTCGCAGTCACGGATCATGTGGTAATTTGGAACCCCTTTATTCACGACAACCCATCATTCTTAGATACTACATCACATTTAACACGATACGCAGATCCCTATCTTCCAGCATGATACGTCTCAGGCCATTACAGCAAACGTGAAAAAGAGTCTGAGATTGACTCTGTCATTCTAAGATACTACAACACATATAACACGATGCTCAGAGCCTTGTCTTTAGCATGATACAACTCAGGTCCTTACAGCATGATCAAAAAAGAGTCTGAGGATCGATAGAGTCGTGCCATTACGATCTACTTCTCGGACTCCTACTGTCACCATTTCTGCTCGGAGTTCCTTCGAACAACTTGCAAAAAGTTCATAGCTCACAGAGCTTTTTGAGAGGAGTGGGACTTGAACCCACGCTATACAAATTAGCATCGAATCAGGTCGATATGGACGAGAAAACGCACAGGATTTCTCCATGAGAATACTCATCTAATCAGATAGATGAAGTCATTGTGAATACAAGAGACTTGAGCCACACGCCATAACCACTCGGCCATCCTCCCGGATCTGTGAGTTGATTCGAGGGTCAATTTCCAGGTGTTGACCTTATATCGCAAGCTTGAAGGACTGCCGATCGTGAAACTTGCGACTGGATCGCGTTGGCCGCTTTTGGTTGAAGTTCAAACCTTGACTGTCGGAGTCCACGCCGAATCTCCAATTTAACCCGGATCTGCATCGGTGAACACTAGCACTGAGCACATTTTCAATCATTAACTGTGATGGCAGACATCAGGATGTTTGATCTGATGTTGTCGTCCGTTCATTCCAGGCTCAGCTCATTCCCGGAGTTTTTGTGATGTCTGCCAGGAAGGACGGCGAAAGCTGTGACAAGCAGCTCCCTAGTGGTGTTCCCATCATTGACACGGACGACAAGGAACTCAAATCGACCGAGGTAGTACAAAACAATATCGATCAACTCGACAACAACCAGGTTTCAAAACCTCCTCAGGGCAAGTTGAGAATATGGCTAGGAAGGGTTTTTTGGACGCCGCCATGGTGTCGTTACGATCCCAAGCATCCACCTCAATTCTCAATCCTCCAAAACATTCTCTTCGCTTTTGCCGGAGCATTCACCGTGGCAAACCTATACTACAACCATCCTATTCTGAATATTCTAGCCGAAGAGTTTGGAGTATCAGATGCAGAAGTCGCACGAATTCCAACTCTAATGCAGACGGGATATGCTATGGGACTACTATTCATTTGTCCACTGGGCGACTTGTTTCCGAGACGGCCATTCACCTTGTCACTGATATTCCTCACAGCTACATTATGGTATGTCCAGGTCGGACCCGACAAGCCTGCCAGTCCTTGGGAATGAAGCCTGTACTAATTGATTGTCGTAGGATTGTCCTCTGCCTAACATCCTCATTCAGCGTCTTCTGCGGTGTCTCCTTTATCACTGCCATCACTACAGTAACACCTCAAATCATGCTCCCACTCGTGGGTGAACTCGCACCACCAAATCGTCGACCACTAGCGCTTAGTATCGTCGTGTCTGGCAACTCTCTTGGTGTTGTTATAGCCCGCATACTTTCTGGAGTTGTAACCAACTACACGAGCTGGAGAAATATCTACTGGATCGCGTTGGGCTTACAGTACAGCATATTCCTGGCCCTATATGCCTTCATGCCTGCCTACCAAGCTACGAACCCCCTTCCACGCAAGAATCGCTTCAGAGCATTCCTCAAACAATACCCTCGTCTTCTCTACTCAATCCTTCAGATAGCCTTTAAACATCCGATTCTAGTTCAAGCAGGGTTGATCAGCTTCTGTACCTCGGTCTCCTTCATGAACTACTGGACTACATTAACTTTTCTGCTTTCTTTGCCAGAATATCCTTACCGGCTTGCACCCACACCCATTGGTCTCTTCGGTCTAATTGGTGTTGTGGGAATTCTGATGGGCCCACTATACGCGAAATATCTTATTCAACCACTCAAGGTTGCCTTGTATGCAGTTCTTGTTGGTGAAACAATCAATTTGACTGGGTGCATTATTGGTACATACACAGGCGTATTCACTCTTGCAGGTCCAGTACTCCAAGCTTTAGGTCTGGATGCTGGACAACAAATTACTCAGATTGCAAATAGATCTGCAATATACGGCGTTGAACCGACAGCGCGAAATCGAGTGAACACTGTGTTTATGCTTTTGACGTTTATGGGACAGATCACTGGCACAGCGGCAGGAAACGAAATCTTTGACCGATATGGCGGATGGAGGAGTAGTGGCAGTCTAAGTGTAGCGATTGTGGCCTTTGCATTCCTTGTGGTTGCAGCTAGAGGGCCACATGAAAAAGGATGGATTGGTTGGGGAGGTGGATGGGGTAAGACTGACAATAGAACGCAAGATGCAACCTTCAGTCTGGAGAGTAGCAAGAAGGAAATAACACGGGGTGACCAGATTTCAGAGGACAGAACCTCAAGTGAAAAGGAAGACGACAATGTTGGAGAAGACAAAGATCTTGAAGCTGGTCTGAAGCACAATAGCCAAAAATCAACTCTCAGAAGAACGATCTCGAATCAGGCAGGTCTAACCAGACAACAGAGCTACGGGAGTGATGGTCACACGATCTATGGGGACGGGAGATAGATTCTACCCACAACCGCAACAGATTCATGAAGATCATTCCACCAATATTTTATAGTTTCTGACAAGCGGCTTGGAATCAAATGCCAGTCTGACAAGCACCGACATAAAATCTCGTTAGGCAGTCATTCCAGTGATAGGAAGCGATAGGCTCTACAGCAAGCTCTGGACTCGTCACTCTATTGCACCTAGCACGATCACGGCTGAATAGTATTTCTCCACGGCTGCGATCGGTGTCGTGGTCACATTCCCATTCGCCAACCGCTCCGAGTGGTGAGATCTAGGCTTGAGAGTGGGACAAAATTCCCGCGCGACCGGCTATCCAGGCCTCGATGTTGTGTCAGACTGCTCGTTTTGCTCGGGGCACGCCTGGAGAAACCGGAAAATGTTTCCAGAGATAACGCCACAGAAACCCAATATCCAGTCTTGCGGAATTCGACTTCCGCGCCACGAATTACTACTGCACTGTACGATACTCTCCTACATCCTTGCACTACAGGCTCACAACCATACATGGCTGAATCGCAGATATCTAATCGACGTTTGGCGGGCAGTGTGATGGCATTACACCTATCACATCGTTTCTTCCAGCGGATACCAACTCGGTGCACGATAACCTAAGCAACCACGATATCCCCCCATCGCATGGCCAGTGAACCCGGACACCGATCGCATACGAGATCTCTGCCTGCTTCTCATGATCTAATTTCATACAATCCCATCAAGAACGGCAAATAGATGTATATACCATCACCATGCCAGCCAGCTTGTTTACCCTCCCAGATGAGGTCTTTGTCCTGATCCTGGCCTACCTGGACAGATCATCGCGGAAATCCACACAAGACGAACAGCGCTTCTCACGACCATGTCACGCAGCTTTGGCACTGACATGTCGACGCCTATCCCATCTCGTTCGTGACTCCATCACACGTAACATACAACTCCGACTCTACGACAGTCCTCCCACCAATACCTACGACAAGGAAGATGGAGTTTTCGAGCCACTCGAGGTTAATCACCATGTAGAACTACTGATGCGCACCGGGTTCGACAAGCCCGACTTGCTGAACCGTATCAAAAGTGTGAAGCTTGAAATGGGCGGTACAGGCTGGGGTGATCAAACAGTTGGATTCGAATTCTTAACATGGCTTTCCCGATCAGATTCGCTCGAAACGCTCAAACTGTCCGAATGTCTATGCGAAGACGTCGAAAAGGTAGCATACCTATTCAACAGTAAATGCTCCCGCTTCAAAAACCTCAACAAACTCACCATCATCGAAACCGCCGACTTCAGCGCCAGATTCTCGCCCGCGCTAGTCTACGGCCTATGCAGACTCCCAAGCCTAACCCGCTTCAAGATCAACGCCAGCCTCTTCCGCGGCAACAACGACGAAGACAACAACTGGCGCGGCGTAACCGAACGATACCGCTTCCACCCCACCTCGCGCAAAGAACTCGCCAGTCTAATCTTCGCCTCTGGCGACTTCGACCTGCACCACCTCGAATCCGCACTCTCCCTCCTAATAATCCGCTCCCTCACGATCCCCAACATCGGCGGCACAGGCCACTTCCGCGACCTCAACCCCGCCGAGCGCAACACAAACGACTACGGTCTCAACGACCCCTACAGCCCCGCACGACTCCAACCAATCCTCCATAAAGCAGCGAATTACCTGGAACAACTAGAACTAGGCCACAACTACCATGACCTCTGGTACAAAACGTCCAATCACGACGGCACCACAATAAATCTCTCAGACTTCCACCTCCTGCGTAAAATAACGCTCGCAAGTTCCGTTCTCTTCGGACCAGATCGAACATCCACTAACCTCGCCACCAAAACACCAGTATACCGCCTCCTTCCACCATCACTCGAACAATTCACCGTAACATTCGACGGACCCCAAGGAATTTACTGGTCCATCGAACAACTCGAATCCTTCTGGCGCGAAGGCCGAATTGACCGCAAAACAGACGAGATATGGACCGAAGGATTCGGAAACGCAGGTAAAACGGTCGAGGCGCTGTCGTGGATGATAGAGATTGTAGAGCGAAAAGAGAACAAGTTTCCGAGGTTGAGGAGCGTGGAGGCGAGGGAGTGTCATGAGATTCAGTGTATTAGGGGTGAGTGGAGGCGGTTTGATCTGTTGGCGGTTTATCCGGAGTTGTTTGCGGGTGCGGTGGATGTTGAGACTAGAGTTGAGGTTTATGTGCCGAGGGTGGAGGAGTGGGACGTTATTGTGCCTGGGGATGTACGGGTCACGTAGGAGTTGTGATATTCCCTGTTAGATGGTGAGGTAGGTGTAGCGTTGTCCAAGGGGGTTATGTTTGTTAAACTGTGAGCTGTTCGAATCAATTCGATTCAATGTATAAACTTTAGTGCCACGAATCAAGAGAACTCTATCGAATCGTGCTGTGGCCATTCATTGTACGTATTCGACCTCCAGAAGATCGATCATGAAAAACACCTACATACCTAGCTCACATTTCAATCAAGGACCCCCAGGCGTGCAGCGCAGGTAAAACGGTTCCAAGGTGTCCGGCTCATCATGCAGCAACACATGCAGCAGCACAGCTACTACTGTACGTATATCAACCTCCACCACAATCAGCCAGTCTCCTCGAAGCATGCCACAAATACGAAGGGGAAAGAAAGCTGGAAACTTCGGTAGAATCCTGTATCAAGATGCTGCGAGTTCTGGAGCTCATGAGGCTTAAGCTTGAGATTGGGTTTAGGTGAGCTCTAACACGTCGGTCGTGCTGCGAGTAGGATGATGTTGCTGAACAAAGTTGGAGTGAGGATGGTAGGTCTGCTGTGAGGGTTTAATGAGATGAGTCATTGGTTCAAGAGATTGGTCGCCGTGTACTGGCCATGGTAGCTTGTGCTACGTTCACTCCGCGGACTATCGGTATCCATCTTCAAGCCTCTCAGCAAATATAGATACCGTTTAAACCAAACAATTCACCGTAACGACCACCTACCGAAACAATCTCCGTCCCACCCCTCCATCCCCAACTCTCCAAGCCATAGCCCCCTGCACACCAAGCAGCGGATGGCTCATACCATCGAACCCAAAACCACCACCTTCTCCATCCGATTTATACCTTCGTAGAGCTTCTCGTAGATGATCTGGCAGGAGACCACCTCTGTGTTTATTCGGGATATGTCGATCTGCTTGTACTTTGAGGTTTGTGATCTCTTTCTGCAGTTTTGGTAGGGTGTCGTTTCGTAGCTTGGTGATTTCCTGCCGGAGGGTTGTAAGGGCTTGTAGGATGGTCTTGCGCTCTGTTTCTAGGTTGGTGGGAATTGGATTGGAGGACGGTGTTTGCTCGTTAGCGCCGGTCGCAGATGGTTGAGATGTCGTATTTGCAGTCGTAGCAAGCTCTCTGATCTCCTTGTCTTTCTCCTGCAATTCTCGCTGTTTCTCTTCCAACTCCTTCTGCTTCGTCTCGAGTGCTTTCTGGCTATCACTCATCTCCTGCTCTTTCAAGTTCACTTTCTGCCTCCGCGACTCCTTCTCCTTGCCGATCTCAACATCCTTCCCCTCTATCCACTCGGCTTGAACTTCCCGTGCTCGTTCAATAATCTCAATAGCAAAAGCCTTGCTGAAAAATTGCACCGCATCTATTTGGTTCTTACCCACACTTTGACTGACAGTCTGATTAACGATCCGCCTTATCACGCTCGTCTTCAGCGTACTACTCCTGTAATTCTGATATCTATTCATCTGCGCCTCGCTCAACTGTCCGAGAAAAGTATTGATTCGATCAGCTTCTTGCTGCAGCGTATCCTTCACATTTTCGTTTTCATCATCATCGTGGTCGTGAACTTCATCCTCCTCGTCTTCGTCATCATCGTCCTCCACATTTCCTGCATTCGCGCCAGAACGCGCTGCTGAAACAACAGATTTGGACGTCGCATGCTTGCTTCTACCTCCACCTGTTGTACTAGCGTTTGTAGTATCCCGCACACCCTGCGCATCTTCTTCAGTGACCTGAACGGATTTTCTAGGTCGACCACGGCCACGAGGAGGCGCTTTCGTTGTGCTGGTAGCCGAGAACACACTTGCTGCCATACTACCGGTTTCGGAGCGTGCGCTAGCATTTGCTGAAGCATATAGCTGTTCGGAATTTGCGGGGAAAGATGTTTGTCTTAGTGGATGGAGTTTTGGTCGTTTACTAGCAGGAATAGATGCTTGCGACGACAATGAGGGTCTCTTTTTGGGATTTGGTAGAGATGCAGGGAATGGTGCGGGAGGTGAGGTCGCCATGTTGAACTCTGCGGCCTTGAAGGGTTCCTGATAATGGTAGATGATATGAACAGAATCACAAGGTGGCCATTCAGCAACCTCTCAAAACTGTACGGTTATTGTGAATAGGTATCAGGATATCAAGAGTAAATGTAGAGTGTTCGTCAGCCGTATTGATCCACAAGTGACACAAGGCTGGCTATTGTACTTTTGTGTCAACCAAGGCTGAGCAAGACGTCACAGATTTACACAGCCGGATGTGGCAATGAGGTGAAGCTTAAGTATTACTGGCAAGACTGGATGTGTCGTCGATCTTGTAGTCGCTCGATAGCACTGGCTCCATATACGGTAGCTGGAACACCGAATGACTCAAGCTAAAAGAAATCAAAAGTTGTAGCAGGAATGCTCTGTGATCTATGCCCTAAATTAATGAGAGTTTCGAGTGTTGGAACACTCTATTATGCTGACCAGCTGGATAACTACAGACTTGTGTATGTAGTAAGATAAATGAGGGACTTTCAAACTGTTGCAAATCCACATCGTGTGCTTCAGAAACCTTGCTCCCCAATTCTAGGAGCACCTCCCTTCCAGTCATTACGCTCGTAGTAGCGGAAAACAAGGTCGTATCCGTCGAGATCATGAACAATACGATCGACACGTTTGTATCCAGTGATATTGTCCATCTTCGCGTTACGACGAGCCGCTTGTCGCTCAAGAGCTTTAATCTCGGCGAGCTGATCGACATCTCCATGAACCACTTCTCCATAGCTTGTCTTGGCCTCGAATAGGGTTACTGTGAAACGTCCAGGTTTGAAAATATCAACGACATTTTCGATGATCTCCACAGTCTCACGTCCAGTCTGACCTGCCGGAACACTGGTCTCGAAGGAGGCATAAGAACAAACTGGTTCGGGAGTGACATGAACGGTAAAGTAATGAGTTCCTGTTCCGCCGTTTGGAGCAGGAACCACTCCATTAGCAGAGAATCCGCAAGGAGTGAATTGATAAGCATCAATGCGAGACTCCGGATACTTGCTCTTGGGATAAACCGCAGACAATCCGCAAGTGTCGGAGACAACAGTTCCAAGAGCATGACCTTCAGTAGTGAGCTCGGGAGGGCAAGCACCTTTTCCAATAAACTCTCCATCATCAGAGGAAGTGTGACTGAACACATCCACCAAATCATCGGATTCGGCTTGAGATCCACGCCACTGATCTTCTGCGACCGCACTCGCATTTTCGAGATAGAATTGCTTTGCATTCTCCTCGTTAAGATCAGTCATGAGAATTTCAAGCGTTTCATCCTCTCCTTCAATAACCTTCATGGAATTATTGATGCGGCTGCTCCTTACCGAGTCTTCTACAGTCGAAAGAACTTCCTCTTTCCCGACCGCCAACACGGTCCCCATCGCAGCTGGAGAGATGAAGTGCGTAGCCTCGACAAATTGTTTGTTATGCTCTCCATTCATCTTCCCGATCATGTAAGCACTACCACCAACAAACAATTTGTCGAGGCTACGCACTTCATCTCTCCAGCTGCGATGGGGACCGTGTTGGCGGTCGGG